>ERZ772964.5-NODE-5-length-284946-cov-9.29217_pt1 | contig 284946 bp, 238 predicted proteins | sample MGYA00580675_ERZ772964 | MGnify/ENA primary metagenome ERZ772964 (study PRJEB29015, sample SAMEA2737941) | human oral metagenome | biome: human oral; feature: human-associated habitat; material: dental | place: China | collected 2139 ... | reverse complement strand
CGCATGGAATCTCCGCTTCGATTGTGGTCGGTCCGCCTGCAGGCGAGTCAATCTCAAGGGTACCGTCAACCGAACGCAAACGTTCTTCCAACCCCACAAGCCCATGCCCCTTCGACACATCAGCCCCGCCCACACCATCGTCAACAACCGACAAACGCAACACCCCGCCCGACACATCAATCGTCACCACAACAGACGACGCACCCGCATGCTTATTCACATTCACCAAACTCTCCGCCACCACATAATAAGCCGCAGACGCCACATGATCCGGAACAGCCGGAATCCCCGCATGAACCGACACAGGAACCACCGACCGAGCAGCCGCCTCCTGAACAGCGGCCACCAACCCCCGATCCACCAACACCGGAGGCGCAATCCCCCGCGACAGCTGACGCAACTCCGCCAACGTATCCTGAGTCTGAACCATCGCCTCATCCAAAATCGCCTGCGCCCTGACCGGATCACTGCCCGCCTGACGCCTAGCCCGAGCCAAATCCATATTCAACCGCACCAACCTCTGCTGCGGCCCATCATGCAAATCCCGCTCCAACCTCCGCAACGCCGCACTCTCCGCCCGACGCCCCGCCTCACGCGACCGCGTCAACCGCTCAATATCCGCCCGATCCCGAGCACGCCGCAACAACAACACATCAGCGAAAAGAAGCTGGAGCGTTGCAAGGCCCTTCATAACCGGCGGCGCGGAGACCAGCATGACAAGGCCGACGACAAAGGAAAGGAGGACGTCGAAAAGGAATGGGTGCGGGATGTCGAGAAGCTCTCCCAGTCCGTTGTTCCAGCTCTCGTTAATGTTCTCTAGGATCGTAAGCGATATGGGCGCGGTCAAACCAGCCAGAATTGCGGCCACCCATGTGAGCGCCACGCACCAATTGAGGATCGTGATCGGGAACGAGCCGACAACCCACAGCACGTCGAGCCACGACTGCGGATCGCGCAACGGATACAGAAGCCTGCGGAACCAGTCCATGTCTCCCGGCGTCGGATAGAGGAGGCCGTCGTACGCGCTCTCTCTTTTGAAAAGGCGCAGGATGGGGGGAGAGGTCTTGTCGCCCGCAAACGCGCGGTTTATCCAGCGTTGGAGGACGGCGCCGGCTCTGGCGACCATGATTCCCGAGTAAAGGATGGGAAAGCCCACGAAGATGACGGTCAGCGACGCCCCCACGGCGCACAGGACGACGACGAGGATGAAAAGGATGAGATGGAGGGGAAAGGCCAGAAGCATGTAACTCGCGTAGGCCGTCGTCCACCTGAAACGCATAGAAAGACTCTGACGCCGGCCATTGCCTCGGCCTTGCCCATCGCCTCGTTCCACAGTTTCAGCGGCTCTTTCCAAGTGTGAACGGATGTCGCTTGTAGTCATACCTCTACTTTCCCCTGCCGGACGTCGTGCGAACTATCCTGCGGCCCGGCCAACCCTTGTAGGGCCAGCTGGACAGTTTTCCCGCAGCTTCCGAACGGAGCCGTCACGCGCATGGGGTCATCCGTTTTCGCGAGTTTTCTTCGCCGGCGCGCACAAGAATCACACGCATGGAATCTCCGCTTCGATTGTGGTCGGTCCGCCTGCAGGCGAGTCAATCTCAAGGGTACCGTCAACCGAACGCAAACGTTCTTCCAACCCCACAAGCCCATGCCCCTTCGACACATCAGCCCCGCCCACACCATCGTCAACAACCGACAAACGCAACACCCCGCCCGACACATCAATCGTCACCACAACAGACGACGCACCCGCATGCTTATTCACATTCACCAAACTCTCCGCCACCACATAATAAGCCGCAGACGCCACATGATCCGGAACAGCCGGAATCCCCGCATGAACCGACACAGGAACCACCGACCGAGCAGCCGCCTCCTGAACAGCGGCCACCAACCCCCGATCCACCAACACCGGAGGCGCAATCCCCCGCGACAGCTGACGCAACTCCGCCAACGTATCCTGAGTCTGAACCATCGCCTCATCCAAAATCGCCTGCGCCCTGACCGGATCACTGCCCGCCTGACGCCTAGCCCGAGCCAAATCCATATTCAACCGCACCAACCTCTGCTGCGGCCCATCATGCAAATCCCGCTCCAACCTCCGCAACGCCGCACTCTCCGCCCGACGCCCCGCCTCACGCGACCGCGTCAACCGCTCAATATCCGCCCGATCCCGAGCACGCCGCAACAACAACACATCAGCGACGTAGAACTGGACATTGCCTGCGGCGTTCACCAGATAGGGGCCAAATACCAAAGAAAGCAACCCCATACAGAAGCCGAAGCCAGCATCGAAGAGGTACGGGTGGGGAATATTCAACGCTTCCCCGATGCCTCTGTAGCCGTGATTGACATTACTTACTCCAATAATCCAAAGCGTAAGCGGCTGTGCGAGACTGACGGACGTCATGAGGACCCAGATAAACGCAATGCACCAGTTCGCGATTGCAATGGGAAACGACACGAATACCCATAGCACGTCAAGCCATGACTGCGGATCGCGCAACGGATATAAGAATCTGATTACTTTCCCATCGCTTTTCGGCACCGCGTAGATAAATTCTGGACGCTCCGCGCCGATGGTCTTCTCATTGAGACGACGCTGGGCCGTGGCTCCGAGCCTGGCAACCATGATTCCCAGGAGTATGACCACCACGCCCCCGATCAGCGTCAATCCTCCCCCCAGGGGGATCAAGACCGCCACAGCGATGAAAAATCCCAAATGAATGGGAGCAGCCGACAACATATATGCCGAGTAGGCCACGGCTCGCCCCAAACGCTTCCTGAATGTTCTCCGCTGCCCCGCGACTCGGTATCCATTCGCTTCGGTTGCCTTCACGGCTTTATCGTACGTGGCGCCGCTCGTATTCGAAGGCGGGACCATTTCAACAGTGCTCATATTTTCAACTTTTCCATTCCCGAGGCAGTCCGCATATCTTGCATTCTGGACAATCGGGGTGAGGATAGCCCGACAGCGCGAGAATGCCTGTTCCCGCGAACGATCAGGGCGCCTGAACGCGAGGAGGCGCCGCATCGACTTGCCGGGGCAGCCCGCAGACGATCAGGGTGTCGATCCGGCATCGGAGCATTCAACGTATGGGAAAATGTTGGCGTGCGCGATCTCAACCTCCTCCCCAAGGCGCATCTTCACCTGCACTTCACAGGGTCGATGCGCGTGCACACCCTCGAGCGAATGGCCGAGGCTCAGGGCATACGCCTGCCCGAGGGGCTGACGGACAACATCGCAATCGAGGTTCCGGCAGACCAGCGCGGGTGGTTCCGATTCCAGCGCGCCTACGACGCGGCGCGGAAGACGGTCCGCAGCGAGGAGGCCATGCGCACGATCGTCCGAGAGGCCGCCGAGGACGACGCCGCAGAGGGCTCGCGCCGCCTCGAGATCCAGATCGATCCGACGTCGTACGCGCCCTTCGTCGGCGGAATCACCCCGGCGCTCGAGATCGTCCTGGACGAGGCCGCGACCGCCAGCCGCGCGACCGGCGTGGACGTGGCCGTAATCGTCGCCGCCTCGCGCATCCGCCATCCTTTGGAAGCCCGCACCCTGGCCCGCCTGGCGGCCAAGTACGCCGGGGAAGGGGCGGGGGACGTCGTCGGCTTCGGCCTGTCCAACGACGAAAGGCGGGGCGTCACGTCCGAATGGGAGTCGGCGTTCCGCATCGCGCGAAAGGCGGGGCTGAGGTCGGTGCCCCACGGCGGAGAGCTTCTTGGCCCCGAGCACCTTCGCGAAGTCCTCGACTTCCTCAAACCCACGCGTCTGGGCCACGGCGTGCGCGCGGCGGAGAGCCCCGACGTCCTCAGGCGGGTCATCGACGAGGGCGTCGCCTTCGAGGTGTGCCCTGCCTCGAACGTCTCCCTGGGCGTCTATTCGGAGGCTTCGGGGGTGCCCGTTCGCACGCTTATGGACGCCGGCGCGACGATCGCTTTGGGCGCCGACGACCCGCTTCTTTTCCTTTCGCGCCTGACCGCCCAGTACGAGACGCTTCGCGAGCAAGGCTTCAACGACGCCGAACTCGCCGCCCTTGCCTCCTCGTCGGTGGAGGCAAGCTTCGCCGACGGGGCGTCCAAGCGCACGTGGAAAGCCGAGATCCAGGATTGGCTGGCCGCAGATCCTTCGAACGATGACGACGCGGAGGCACACGGCGCCTGAAACGAAGCGGCGCGCTCCCACGGAAGAAACGAAACGCCAGGAGGTCGCGTGGCCGAAGGTCAGTCCAAGCCACCGACAATCGTCGGTTCGGCCTCCAGGACCACGCCGTAGGCCTCACGCACGCCGTCGCGAATGGTTCGCGCCAGCTCGCGCATCTGGGCGCCCGTCGCTCCCCCGCGGTTCGTCAGGGCGAGTGCATGCTTGGTCGAGAGCGCCGCGGGCCCCGGCATTCCGTACCCGGCCGGAAATCCCGCGTGGTCGATGAGCCAGGCTGCGGAGGTTTTCACCTGCCCCTCGACTCGCGGGGCGGCTGCGCCGAGGACGGTGCGGCTGCCGTCGCGCAGCCCGTGCTTCGGGGCGTCGTCGGGCAGCCTGGCAGCCTGGGCTTCGCTCAAGACGGGGTTGGTGAAGAACGAGCCGGCCGAGTAGGTGTCTCGATCGGCGTCGTCCAAAACCATGCCTTTGGACCGGCGAAGCTCCACAACCGCGTCGCGCACGGCGACCGAAGGCACGCGCTCGCCCGGCTGCACGCCGAGCAGCTGGGCAAGCTGGGAGTATTGAACGGGCGCGGAAAGCGAGGCGATCCTCAACTGGAAATCGACGTCGAGCACGATGTGACGCGGGCTGGGGCCCCACCCCCCCTTCAGGCTCTTCTTGACGACGGACGTCCGGTAGCCGAATTCCATCTGGGAAAAAGACAGGTAGTCGACCCTGCCGGTCGCGCGGTCGTAAACGCGGACTCCGGCGATCGATCCGCCTGCTTCCTGCCCGTAGGCTCCGATGTTCTGGACCGGGGCCGCTCCGACCGTTCCGGGGATTCCGGAGAGAGCCTCGACTCCCATCCACTCGTTGGCGATCGTGTGGACGACGAAATCGTCCCATGGGGTTCCCGCGCTCACCCGAAGGTTGGCCCCTTCGCACCCTCCCTCTTGCCTGAGGACGATGCTCTGGCGCACGTCGCGCACGACGACGCCGGGAAAACGGCCGTCGGCGGCCAAGACGTTCGAGCCGCCGCCGAGGACCATGACGGGGACTCCTTCGGCGTCTGCCTCGCGGACCGTCTCGACGATCTCCTCCTCGCTCGACGCCTCGACGAGCCGATCGAAGGGGCCTCCCACGGCGAAGGTCGTCAACTCGGCGAAGGAACCGGCTCCGATTCGAGCCCGGGTGGCGGGCAGGGGCGCCGAAGGGACGGGAGGCACTGCTGAATGCTCTGGAACGCTGCAACTCACGGGCTGAGCATACCAAGAGACGAAGGCGCGCCGATGCGGCAGGCACAGCCAAACGGCGGGCACACCAAGCGGCACGGGGTTCGCCTCCCGAGGCGCCCACGGGGTTCGCTTCCTGAGACGCCGGGTTTTCCTGGAGCGCCGGGGGCTCCCTTGCGCGTGTCGCCGACGGGGTAGGCGCACGAAGGGTTTTCCTGGAGCGTCGGGCCCCCTTGGGCGCAGCGTCTTCTAGGCGTCGGCGCAACCCTGTAAGCCGACGCTTTTGACAGGGCCCTGGTGGAATTGAATTCGCGAGAGGACGGCATGGCGGAACAGCGCAAGAGGGACGTGGAGCGCAAGGCTACGGGCGCGCGACGGCGAAGCCCGCCTGTGCGCACAGCAAAAGCCCGCGGCCAAAGCCGCGGGCCTCAATCTGCGAGGGCAGAGCGATCAGCGAGTCTCGCGATGAGACGTCGACTTGTTGCACCTCGGGCAGTACTTCTTCAGTTGAAGACGATCCGGCGTATTGCGACGGTTCTTCTTCGTGATGTAGTTGCGCTCCTTGCAGTCCTCGCAGGCAAGGGTGATCTTGGGGCGAACATCCTGAGACTTGCTAGCCACTTTCTAACTCCTCTTGTTTTGTCAACAAAGCGAGGGCCGCTTCGCGACCGTAGCGGGGGCGGGGCTTGAACCCGCGACCTCACGATTATGAGTCGTGCGCTCTGACCAGCTGAGCTACCCCGCCGCAGCGGTCGCGGCCTGGGCCGCGACCAGAGCCCCGAAAGGGAATCGAACCCTTGACCTTCTCCTTACCATGGAGACGCTCTGCCGACTGAGCTATCGGGGCAGCGCGGACAAGCTTATCAACAAACAATCCGGGCAGTGGCCCGGAGTTCGGTGACGCCAATCACGCTCATGCGGTTGACCGCGTGGCGGGTGAGGGATTCGAACCCCCGAAGCTCGCGCGTCTGATTTACAGTCAGATCCCTTTGGCCGCTCAGGAAACCCGCCTTACAATGCTCGGTTTCCCGGACATCGCCAGACGAGATTACCAGGGTGATCCCAGTACATGTCAAATTTTCCGTAGAATGGGAGACGCGAGTCACGAGGCGGGGGCTCCCATTCTCAGAAACGGGAACCGCCGCGCCAAATCAACGAAACATCCCCCGCCGCCGCGGGCGAAAGGAGCATCCATGGCAGATTCGTCCTTCGACGTCGTCTCCGAGTACGACCGCCAGGAAGTCGACAACGCGGTCAACCAAACCGCCAAGGAGATCTCGCAACGCTACGACTTCAAAGGAGTGGGCGCATCGATCGCGCTCTCCGGCGAGACGATCACTATCGCCGCCAACTCCCCCGAGCGGGTTCTTGCCGTCTACGACGTCCTCCAAACCAAGTTCGTGCGCCGCGGGGTTTCGCTCAAGTCGCTCGACGTCGGCGACGGCGAGCCAAAGCAATCGGGCAAGGAGTACAGGCTCGTCGGGACCCTCAAGCGGGGTCTGAGCCAGGAGAACGCGAAGAAGCTCTCGAAGCTCGTGCGCGACGAGGGGCCCAAGGGTGTCAAAGTGCAGATTCAGGGCGAAGAGCTGCGCGTCTCATCGAAGTCTCGCGATGCCCTTCAGGAGACGATCTCTCTGCTCAAGGGCGCGGACGTCGACTGCGCCCTCCAGTTCCAAAACTATCGTTGACGACTTCCAGGCCCGTCGAGGGCGGGCCGACCCATCGCCGACAAGCTCCAGAACTGGAGCGGACACAGCAAGATGAGGCGAAGGAACTCGCGACGAGGGTGCGGCGGGCCGCGCGACCCCGCGGGGCCGGCGCGGATGTCAGTACAGCTTCCCGTCGTGCTCCTCGCCCCGCGAAACGGCCGTCATGGTTTCGCGTTCGACGACCTTGATCCGCTTGCGCCCCTCGGCCTCGCCAAGCTCCTTCTCGAAGGCTTCGAGCAGCTCCCAGCCGTGCCAGGTCGTATACCGCACGCCGCGCTCGTTCAGCAAGGCGACGACTCCTTCCCCGCCGTCGGGGGTTCCCGTCGCGGAAAGCCTGCCGGCGTTCGCGTCCTCAACGAGGTTGGCGATCGTCTCCTGCGCGTCCGACTTGGTCGATCCGATGAGGCCGACGGGGCCGCGCTTGACCCATCCCGTGGCGTAGAGCCCGTCCACGGGCTTCCCGTCCTCGACCACGCGCCCTCCGACGTTGGGAATCACGCGTTTCTCCTCGTCGAATGGCGCCCCTTCGATCGGGCTGGAGGCGTAGCCGACCGCGCGATAGACGGCCTGCACCGGATAATCGATGTACTCGCCGGTCCCCTCGACCGACCCGTCGCCCCGAAGCCGGGTGCGCTCCATGCGGATCGCCTCGACCTTGCCGTCGCCGAGAATCGCGACAGGCTGCTGGAGCATGTGGATGTGTATGCGGCGCGAGGCGGTGAGGTCCTCGGGCTCTTGGAACACCCAATTGGTGAGCTGGTCCACGACCTGCTTCGTCATCTTCTTGCTCTCGACGGCCTCCTGCGAAGCGTCGTCGTACTCGAAGTCCTCGGGGTAGACGACGATGTCGACGTCGGGGACGCGGCCGAGCTCGCGCAGCTCCATCGGGGTGAACTTGACCTGCGCGGGTCCGCGACGGCCGAAGACGTGGACGTCGCGCACCGGGTTGTCCTTGAGCCGGGCAACGACGTTGCCCGGGATCTCGGTCGGCATGAGGTCTTCGACGTGCTTCGCGAGAATCCGCGAGACGTCTAGGGCGACGTTTCCGACGCCGAGGACGGCGACGTCGGTCGCTTCAAGCGGCCAGTCGCGGGGGAAATCGGGATGGCCGTCGTACCAGGCGACGAAGTCGGCGGCACCGTAGCAGCCGGGAAGGTCGACGCCGGGAATGTCGAGCGGGGCGTCGGCGAGCGCACCCGTGGCGACAATGATCGCGTCGTAATGCTCGTGCATTTCGGCCAAGGTCACATCCGAGCCGACGTCGACGTTGCCGAGCAGCCGGATGTCCCCCCTCTGAAGAACGTTGTACAGGGCGTCGATGATCGCTTTGATGCGGGGGTGGTCGGGGGCGACTCCGTATCGAACCAGCCCGTAGGGCGCGGGAAGCCGTTCGAACAGGTCGATGGAAACGTCAAGATCGGACTTCGACAGGATGTCCGAGGCGTATATGCCTGCGGGGCCGGCGCCGATCACAGCGACGTTGTAGTGACGTTTGTCCACGTATGTCCTTCCTCGAGAGAGCCGAGGGAAAGCTTATCCCGGAAGGAGCCTCGACGTTGCACTGCGTGGCGCGGCCCACGAAGCTGCGGCGGGGGCGGCGCGCTTTTCGGCGCCGCCCCCGCGTCGGTCAGACGGTTCGAGTGTCCAAGCGAATCACGCCGTACGTCCACCCGTGGCGGTGGTAGACGGCGCACGGCTGCTTCGTCTCCTCGTCGATGAAGAGATAGAAGGGATGGCCCACGAGCTCCATCTCGTACAGGGCCTGGTCGACCGACATGGGTTGCGCCTCGTACAGCTTTTGGCGGACGACGACGGGCGAATCGCCCAACTGGTTCTCGACCTCCTCGCCGGGGACGGTCGGGACCTTGGCCGCCTCCGGGGCCGCCTGCTCCTTGGCCTTGGGAATGTTGACGTCCTTCGGCGTCAGCGTCAGCGGTGCGCTCACGTGGGCGTCGGAACGTCGGTGTTCCTTGCGGCGATCACGCGCGCGCCTCAGCCGCTCGAGAAGCTTTCCCGACGCCAGGTCGAGGGCCCCGTACCGATCGGACGCGGCGGCCTCGGCGCGTATGACGGGGCCCTTGTCGATGACGGTTATCTCTATTCGCTCGGAGACTTCCGCCTGGGAGGGATTGGGCTCGTGGGTTATCTCGACGTCGACCCGTTGCGCCCTCGGCGCGAACTGTTCGATCTTCGAGAGCTTCTCGTTGACGTGGGTGCGGAAACGGTCGGAAACTTCGGCGTTTCGACCTTTGACGATAATCTCCACAATGCTCTCCTTGGAGGTGTGATTTTAATGGAACTGGCGCTGCATCTCACGCAATCTCAGAGAAGATCACCCCCTTTTCCGGAGACGGCCGCCGCCCCAACGGGGCGTTCGCGTCGATGCACTCATTGTAATCGACCGCACGCCTCCGAGCGAGGTTTAAATCACATTTGCCCTTCGATTTCTCGGGTCGGCTGCCGCTGCGAGGACGGCTGCGAAGACCACCCTTGCACCGGCCTTTTCCAGCGCACGCGCGCATCCGGCCAGTGTTGCGCCCGAGGTGAGGACGTCGTCGGCCACCACGCAATTTAGCTCCGTGCGAAACTCGTGGCGCGCCCGAATGAAGGACGTTTTCCGGCGTCGCCCCCGGAGTCCCGAGCCTCGCGCGCTCCCCGTTCTCAACGCGTCGACGACGTTCGCACGCACGCCCGCCTCGGTCAGCCCCTTCGCCACGGCTCGGGCGATGTGCCCCGCGACGAACCTGCCGTCGTGCCTCCTGCGAAAGCGCGAAGGGGCCGGAACCACGAGAATCCTCCCGTCGACCCGCGGCGCGCCTGCCGGTTTGGCGTCTCGCGCCTGCAGAGCGCCTGCCAGCTCCAGGGCGCGGGCCTCGACGATGCGGGAGACGGCGTCGGTGAGTTCGCGGTCGACGACGTTCTTCCATGCGATGATCGCGCGCCGCCGCCTCCCTTGGTACTCGCCGAGGGAGAAGACGGGAAAGGCCGGCTCAAAGTCGCCGGGCACGGCCAGCCCCTCACGGCTCAATCTCGGGTGAAGCAGGTAGGGGGCGCGCCAGGACGCGTCCGTCCACGACCCCGCCAGATCCGATGCGCAGGCGGCGCACAGCGACGTGTCCCACGCCCCGCAGCCGGCGCAGGACCGAGGGAAGACCAGGTCCATAAGCTCGTCGAACACAGCTCGATCTTCGCCCCTGCAGGGCGCGCTGGGCGGTGTGTCCACATGTCCACAGGCGACGGGCCGCGGGGCCTCGTCGGCTGCCCCCAGCCGCGCAAGGCGGCGCCCGGCGGAACGTGACGGACGCCGACGGCGCTGCGCAAGGGCCGCGAGCCTCCGGCCGCGGCAAGCCCGATCAGCCGGGAAGCGCCACGGCGGTGACGGAACTGGCTATCGCCCGCCAGGATCCGCCCTCTCGCGAATAGGCGACGTTCTTGTCGGTCAAGACGATGATCGACCCCTCGTCGCGGCCGGCGGTGATGGCGACGGCGCCGGTGTAGGGGGCCATGAGCCGTTCGGAAGGGCCGCCGATCTTCACGGAGTACAGGGCGCGGTCGGACCCGGCCGAGGCCCGCCCGAGCACGGCTATCTTGGTGGGGCCGATCCAGGCGACGTCCGTTACGTCGACCATGCTCTGGCCTATGGTCATGGGGTCGCCGAGCTGCATGGGCTCGTCGTCGGAATCGGCGTTGCGGTGGATCGCGGCGACTTGGATCGTGGGAGTTCCCGCCAGCTCGCTGACCACGACGATCCGCGAGCCGTCTCGCGAGACCGCGATGTCGCGAACCTTCGCCCCTCTGAGCCAAGAGACGCCGACGGTCTTCTCCCGCCCGGCCGACGGGTTGGCCACGATGAGGGATCCTCCGTTCTCGCGCTCGCCCGACCAGATCCAACCGGAAGAGTCATACGAGGGGGAGAGAAGATTGCGCCCCTCCTTGACGTTCCACCACGTCTCCTTCTCGGCGTCGAAGGCGAACAGCTGCGTCGCGTTGTTTGCGGTCGCCGCGAAAGCGGACTGCCCCGCCTGATAGCTGGCCGCGATCGAGTCGAGGTGGCGATTGCCTCCTCCCCTCCCCTTGTTTTGGATCTCCCCCGCTTTGAGCACCGTCGCCGGCGCCCCGTTCGACACGACGGAGACGGGGTAGGATCCGAAGGGGTAGGAGGGAAGGGATTTGACGGCGTCGACGCCCGGAGGCGACCCCTCCACGGTGAGCTTGACGGATCTCACGTCGTTCGAGGTCCCCAGGGTGTGCCTGATCTGAGCGATCATCAGTGCCTGCTGCGAGGAGGAGGCGGACAGCGCCTGGCTTGACAAATCGACGGACGCCTCGCCGTTGGCGACGTCGACTGTCTTCGTCAACTGCGTCCCTGCGGGTATGGCTGTGTGGACGCCGTCGGCCAGCCACTGCGACGGCCCGGAAATGAGGCCGTTGATGGCGTTGGTGGCGAAGGACTTCTTCGGGTAGTAGCGCAGGTCCGCCACGAGGGAGCTCGAGTCCGAGGAAAGGAAGTAGAGCGGAATCTCAGCGAATTTCTGGGAGAAGATGTTCTCTGAGAGGAAGATGCCGTCGTCGAGCGAGACTATTCGCCACTGGCCGTTCGCGTTCTTGGCCAGGGAGAATTCCGACGTCGATACGGCGTCGTTGGCCGCCTCCGTGAAGATGCCCTGCGAAGAGACCGATCCGTGCGCGCCGACCGTCGCGCGGACGGCCCCGCTGTCGAGGGTGTTGAGTGCGATGTTCTGAGAATTGGGGTAAACCCTGACCTGCGCGAGCGGCTTCCAGTTCGACGCGGCGTCCGCGTGGAGGTACTCTCGCGCCACGGAAAAATCGTCGTCCAATCCCGCCTGGCTGGCCAAAAGAAAGCCGTTGACGATCTGTTCGGGCGTGGCCCCCTCCGCAGGAGGCTGGGCCGAAAGGCCGATGGGCGGCTCGCTGTTGGTCGACGGCGAAACTCTGTCGACGGGGCCCGATCGGGGAATTTCTGCGCATCCGGCGAGCGCCAGCAGCACCGCGGCCACAAGTGCCGCCAGGCGCATTCTATTCATGGTTCTCCCCTTCCGCCGCCTCCCCGGCGCGGCCGTCGATGTTCTTCTTTTCCTCCGCCTCCCCAGCGTCGGCGGCTTCCGGCGTCGGCCCCGCGACGACGACGGCGCCGCCCCAGACCTCCTCGGCCGCCGCGACCCGCAGCGTGAGAGGGTTCGTGTACTGTTCGCCGACCTCGCGCGGGACGCTGAGGAGGAAGGTCGATCCCACGCCGACCTCGCCCGCGCACACGAGGCGGCCGCCGTGAAGCATGGCGTCCTCGCGCGCAATGGTCAGGCCGAGGCCCGTGCCGCCGGATTTGCGCACCCTGGCGGTGTCTGCTCGCCAGAACCGATCGAAGACGTGGGCCGCCTGCTCTTCGGACAAGCCTATCCCCCTGTCGGAGACTTCGACGGCGACGGCGCTCTCGCCGCCGACCACCAAGACCCGCACGGGCTTTCCCTCGGCGTGTTCGAGGGCGTTGACGACGAGGTTGCGGACGATCCGCTCGATCCTCCGCGGCTCGACCTTGGCATGCGTGTCGCCGCGCGACTCGACGATGACCTCCACCCCGTTGGACTCGGCGAGAGGCTTCTGGGCATTGACGACGGCGTCGGCGATCTCCCGCAAATCCGCCTTGGTGCTCGCCAGCGTCATCGCTCCGGCGTCGTAGCGGGAAATCTCGAGAAGGTCGGAGAGCATGACGTCGAGGTTGATGAGCTGGTCGTGCTGCAATTCGGCGCTGCGGCGCAAAACCGATGGGAGGTCGGTGCGCCTGTCGTAAATGAGCTGGCCCGCCATTCGGATCGTGGTGACCGGGGAGCGGAGCTCGTGCGAAACCGCCGAGACGAACTCCTGCTGCACCTTGGACATCCGCTCGAGTTGGGTGAACTGGTCCGAAAGCGAGGAGGCCATCTGGTTGAAGGAGCGGGCGAGCTGGGCGAGCTCGTCGCGGCCCTTGACCTCCATGCGTGCGTCGAAGCCGCCCTGCGCCAGAATGCTCGCATTGCGCGAGGCCTCATGGACAGGCCGCAAGACGAGGCGCACGATGAGAGCGGCGCTGACGGCCACGAAAAGGAGGAACACGCTGGCGCCGACGGTAAGGATGCTCGTGACGATGCCCGTCGTGTACTCCTCGGACTCCAAAGAGTATGCGACGTAGAACTGGTAGTATCCCGCGCCCGGGAGGTTGAGGCGCGAGCCGACGATGATTCCCGGAACCTTGTTTCCCGCGGAGGTCTGCACCTCGATCGACTGCCAGTGCACGGCGTCGTCGTCGGCCACCGCTTTCTTCATATCGGCGGTGATGCGCGTGCGGATTCGCGAGGAGGACTCCGTGGCGGGCTCGGCGATCTCGAACGACGTCGCCTCGGGCTGCTTGGGCGAGCGCACCAGGGCCGCTCCGACGATGGCTCCGTCGGGATTGTTCTGGGAGGAGACGAGCTCGTTCGCGATTTGCTGGAGCTGGCCCGCAGCGGGCGCGTTGGCCGTTTCGATCTGGGCCTTGGCCCGCGAGCTTGCGGAAGAGTACTGGTCGAGGTGGGTGGAGACGGCCCGATCGAAAAGCTGGCGATTGACCTGGTGGAGCACGATCGTCCCGACGAGGCCGACGAGGAGGATGCCGATGACGCAGATGCTCGCCACCACCCTGGCAGTCAGGGAGGATCGAAGCCACTCGCGCAGTGCGCGCACGCGAACGCGGAGGGCTCCCGCGAGCCCTCCCCTGACGCTGGCGCGCAAAGCGCGGGACGTGCTCACCCTCAGATGCTCACTCTTGGACCGCACCGGCCCGGTAGCCGACGCCGCGTACGGTGAGGACGACCTCAGGATGGTCGGGGTCGTGCTCGACCTTCGAGCGCAGGCGCTGTATGTGGACGTTGACGACGCGGGGGTCGTGGGACGACTGCCGGTATCCCCACACCTGTTCGAGGAGCTCTTCGCGCGAGAACACCTGCCACGGCTTGCGCGCCAGGACTGACAAAAGCTCGAACTCGAGCGGCGTCAGATGGAGGACCTTGCCTGCCCGCTGCACCTGATGGGCCTTGAGGTCGATCGTCAGATCGGAGACGCGCAGAACTTCGTGCTCGGGCTCTTGGCGGCGAAGACGGGCCTTGACCCTCGCCAGGAGCACGGAATTCTCAAATGGCTTGGTGACGTAGTCGTCTGCACCGGCCTCCAGGCCCGCGATGACGTCGACGGAATCCGTTCGGGCGCTCATCATGATGATGGGCACGTCCGACTCTTCCCTGATGAGACGGCAGACCGAAACGCCGTCCAGCCCCGGAAGCATGACGTCGAGCAAAACGAGGTCCGGCCGATCTGCTCGGAAAAGGGGAAGAGCATTGTTGCCCGTCGCGCACACGCTCACCTCGAAGCCTTCCGATTCGAGCAGAAGCGCGAGCATCTCCGCAATGCTCGGATCGTCGTCAACAACAAGGATACGTGTGCTCATATGCCTATAGTCTCATGTTTATGGGTGATTTTCGCAGATGCCCACGCTAGTTGGAGACCGTGGGTCTCAAAAGGCGGGTGCGTCAGGCTGGGGCGCGTCGATGCAATCCGAAGCCGCCGGCAGGCGTCAGTCGATTTGACGCGCTTCGTGCTCTAAAAGAACCGGAATCCCGTCGCGCACGGGATAGGCGAGCCTTGGATCCGCCCCCTCTGCGGCAACGAGCTCTACGCCCTGGGGACCGTCGGAAAGCTCCAGTTCGGCTCCGCTCACGGGGCAGCGCAGGACGTCGAGCACCCATTCCGGGAGCCCCGGCTGCTCCGCCGGGCCAGGCGACGCTTCACGTCTATTTCGCAGGGTCATTCCTTGTCTTCCTCGTCGTCGGATTCCTGTTCTTCGGTCCACGGATCGGACGCGTCGGCGCCCTCCTCCGGGCTCGGAACGAGGCTGAGCCGCACCTTCGCCCGGGGAGGGGCGGCAATGTCTGCCGGTCGGCGAACCTCGCGGCGCGCGGGCTCGGGCGCCGGCGGTTCGCGCAAGGAAGCCTCCCGAATCGCGTCGGCCAAAGCCATGAGGTCGTTGGTCGAAGGGGGCGCCGGAGCGAATTCCGTTTGGAGCCTGACCATCTGCCATCCGTGCGGAACGGTGACGGATTTGACGTGCGCGGCGCACAGATCGAACGCCCCCGGCTCGGCCGCCGGAGACAGCGGCCCGATAACCGCGGTGGCGTCTTCGTACCCGTACGTCATCGTCGCTACGGCGGGCTCGTGGCAGGACTGACGGGAACATTGACGGACGTGGCTCACAGCCACCAACGGTACCATCACCGGCGCGAACGACGCGCGGGACGCTAGGCTTGAACACATGCCGCGTTCTTACATCCCTTCTCGCGCCCACGCCCGTCGCCGCGACCGCCACGGGCGCGGGCTGCGCGGCCCCGTCATCCCCTTTTCAGTCCCGGCTTGGCGCACGCGCGCCGATGAGTTCGACGACGTCGTCGCCGCGGACTTGGCGCAATACCGGCGAATACTCGGCGACGAGATGGCCCATATCGACTACGGCGTGCTTGACGTGCCCGAGAGCGATCCGGTGCCGTGGGAGCGGGGAATCCCGCTGGCCAGATACCTGCCCTTTGAACGAGGTGCGCAGATCACGGGACGGATTGTCTTCTACCGCATGCCCATCCTCCAAGCGGCGAAACGCACACTCGATCCGCGTGTGTTCATCCACGACATCGTGACCGAGCAGTTGGCGAGCGCCCTGGGCAGGCCCGCCGAGGAGATCGACTACCTAAGGTGAGGCGCCGCCTCATCCCAGGGCGATTCTTCGGCTTTCCTCCGCGAGTCCCGAGGAGGCGAGCGGCACCCAGTCGATGCCGACGCCCTCGTTGACCTCCGCGGACGTTGCGACAGCGGCCGAGACGGGCGCATTCGACTCGTAGCGGACCGCCACGGACCCCTCCGGCAGTTCGAGCACCCCCTGGGCGTCCGGGCCTATGCTCGCGCGCACGGGCGCCATCTCGCGCCCCGACTCCGATATCGGCGTGGCGACGACGTTGGCGCGCTGGGCGCCCGCCACCGCCGCAATCCTCGCCTTGGCCGCGCCGTAGACGGCGGATCCGGACGTCGCGGCGGGCCGAGCCGCGGCCCATGCGTCGTCGGTCGGAGCGCCCTCGGCTTTCCTGGAGGTCGATCGGGCGCCGACCGCGACGGGCGCCGACGCCTCGACGGAGACAGAGGTTTGGCCAGCGGGAAGTCCCTCCAGCGAAAGGTCGAGAACCGCCCCCGGTGCGACCTTCACGCCATCCCCGCCGGGGAGGGGCTTCTTTCCGGCGTCGGAGAAGGTCGATATGTCCACGGAAACGGTCGAGTTGCCCGGATTGACGATTCTCAGGCTCGCCGCGCCGGCGGCGTCGTCGATCCTGATCCCAGGGATCGTCAGGCTGCGCCCCGCCTGGGAAGGCGTGACGAAGCTGACTCCCGCGGGAGTGTAGCCGTCGAGCGCCGTCGCCTGCATGGAGACGGCCACCCCGCCCGACTGGGCGGTGACGTGGAAGGCGATGCGGTCCTGGTCGGAGAGCGAGCCGTCAAGCAGAACCCGCTTCGTCTCCCCAGCGGGCACGACGACGGCGCTGTTGGCGCCGAGCTCGGCCTTGCCGATTCCGGCGTGCGCGGCGACGGAAACCGTGACCGGCTTGGCGCCGGGATTGGCGAGGATGAGCTGATTGGAGACCCCGACCTTGGCCGACGAGCCGACAATCCACTGGTCGAGGGACAGCCTTTGGCAGGGGTTCATGGCGATGCCGCGCAGATCGCCCGCGGCCGCGCTGTGAAAGGTGCCCGCCGCAAGCTCCGCCGAGCCCGTGGCGACGGAGTCGGTCGAGACCGTGCCCGTCAGGGGCGACTCGCTGGAAGAGAAGGCCAGTTTTCCGACGGCGGGGACCTTGCGCCCGCCGTCGATGCGCGTGCGCGGGGCGGCGCGACCCTCGGTCGAGGCGGCTGCGATCCACGAGTGGACCTTGATGGACTCGTTGACCTCGCCCACGTTGACGCCTTCGGCGACGGTCCGCTGGAGCTTGCCGCCGCAGGCGAAACTCAAAGGCGCGGGCGGCGCGGCGACGGCAGAGGCCGGATGTCTCTGCGGGGTCTGGACGGAGCGCGCCTGCGAGACGGCCAAGGCCCCTCCGGCGCACGCGACGGCGAGGGCCGAGACCCCGCCGACGATCCGATGCTTCATCACTCGCCTGCCCTCCTTTTCTTCAGCGGCAGGGCTGTGACCGCCGCCGCGACCGCCACAATCGCCTGGCACGCGGCCACCAGCAAGCCGAGGCCCGTGTCGAAATCGACCTCCAGGCGCCCGCCGCCGCTGGGAAGCCTCCAAGCCTGACGCCATCCGTCCCTGACGGGCTCAAGCCCCTTTCCGTCGAGGCTCGCCCGCCACCCCGAATCCGCGCGTTCGGCCAAAGCGACCCGCCCGCCCTCGTCGGAGGACGGGATGCGCGCATCCGCTGAAACGTCGCCGGAGGGCAGATCCCGCCATTTTTCGCCCTTGCCCGCGGTGAGCCTTGACGTCGCGTGGTCTTCTTGGCGGATCCGCCAGAAGGAGCCGGCTTCGGCCGTCGTCACGTGCTCGAGTCCATCGACGGAGTCGAGTTCGGAGACGAGTGCCCGATTGGCCGGGCTGTCGTCCGTTTTGACGAGCACCACCGAGACGGCGTGCTCGGCGACGGTCCGCGTGAAGTCCTCGGAGTCTCCGGCAAGCGAGGCGATCGCACGCGTGAGGGAGAGATCGGCTGCGTCGCCCTTGGGCATGAGCGAGGCGACCATCGACGTCTCGTGAAGCTCGGCGCCGTTGCCTCGCCACAGGCGCGCCTGGATGCCCCCCTCGACGGTCGAGAGAACCAACACCCTGTTGCGTTTCGGACCCTTTTGGTCTGAGACGGCGATCGTGGGCGCCGCGTTGGACTTCACCTCGGCGAGGGCGAGCTTGGCGACGTCGTTGGGCGTCCTTTTGAGCGTGGCAAGGCCCCACGCTCCGACAAAGGCCAGCGTCGCCGCACAGGCCGCCGCCGTCGCGGCGGACAGCCCGATCTGGACGAAGGAGAAGGAGCGCTCTTTGAGGTCCGTTCGAAGCCCGTCGCCCGCGCTGACGAGGGAGACGAGAAGGCCGAGGAAGGCCAGCGAGAGACCGATTCCCGCCCATCCGCGCGCGGACAGATAGCCGTTGCCGTCGACGATCGAGCCCGTTGGGACGGCCAAGCACGCCGCGGCCCACGCCCAGCCCGTCCCGAGCAGGGCGAAGCCGGCTCGAATGGAGCTCGAATTGCGCTTGCGCACGAGGGCCAGCAGCGCAAGGGCAAGAAGAATCCCCGGCGCCAAGAGCGAAACAGCCTCCAGCACGGTCCCCGGCGCCTGCACGGTCGACGTCGGGGAGAAGCTGAGAAGCCCGACCTTGGAAGGCGCGGCCGAGACGGGCTGCCCCGGCGTCGAGGCGAAAAGCCTCCATGGCGCGTCGGAGTTCAGCGCAGCGCGCAGGGTCGGGGCGAGGGCCGCGAGGGCGGGAATGGGAAGCCACAGCCAGTGCCGGCGTCCCTTTGACCGTGTGAAGAAGCCGACGACGGCGAGGACGATCGCCGGAGCGAGGGTCGCGGGCGCCGCTGCGGACATGTAGGCCAGGAGAATGGCGGCCGAGCCGAGGGCCGGAACCGAGCCGGTGCGCCACGCTACGACGGCCGCCCTGAGCGCGAGAGGGGCGAGCACATGCCACACGACGGCGGCCGCGTGGCCCGAGGAGACGGCGGCCAGCAGCGGCGGGGCGAACGCCCAGCCGAGCGCGCCGAGCGCGCGAACCTGCGGGGAGTTGGTCAGAACCCTGAATCCGAGGAAGCCGGTGAGGGCCGAGAGTGCGACGCCGGAGACGACGATCGCGCTGGCGAACGAGCCCAGGGTGGAGCCGGTGAGTCCGATGAAAGGCGCCAGAAGGATCCACAGGGCGTCGACCGGGGCGGCGAGGCCGTCGCCGGAGGGAAGCCAGGCGTGGGCGGCTGAATGGGCGAGGTCCCCAAAGGCCCACGAATCGCGAAGGAGCCCGCCTCCGGTCAGCTCGGATCCGAGGATGTCGATGGTCGCCAGCAGGCCGACGGCCGCGGCGACCACTACGGCGAACACTCCCCATCTGCGGGTGGAGGCCCGCCATGCGCGCCGCTCTTGGAGAACGATGGGGTCCGGGCGGTTGGCCAGGGTTTCGGCCTCGATGCGGGCCCACCGTCGCGCGCGGCGTCCGACGCGGACGTCCCGCCCGCTGGCCTCCAACCCGGCTATGACGGAGGCGGGGACCTTGCGCACGCGCCTGAGCTTGGCCCTGGCCGCGAGCGCCTTCGGCAGCATCCCGATCATCGCGCCGACGGCGGACATCTCCTGCGCGGCCAAAGCCGGCTCCTTCGTCAGGAGCCGGGCAAGCGCCCGCATCGGGCCTCCGAGAACATAACCGAGAACGGCGAAGGGCAGCCAGAGGGCGCGGGCCGCCACGAGCGAGTTGTACAGCTGGGCGGCCCGCCGCTTTCCGTACGACTGCTTGCCCTTGCCGAAGCTCATCCTCTCGTGCTGGATCGAGGCGCCGGGGCTGATGGCGACCCTCCACCCGGCGGCCCTGAGCCGTCGAGAAAACTCGAGTCCGTCGCCGAAGGGGCCGAGGGCGGTGTCGAGCCACCCGACCTCCTCGGCCGCGGCGAGCCGCACGAGCATCCCGGCGGTTCCGATTCCCAGAACGTCGCTTCGGATGTCGTATTGGCCTTGGTCGCGCTCTCCGACGTCGATCTCCGGGACCCTGCGCCCGCTGCGCGTGGCCCGTATACCGACCTCGACGAGCCGCTCCGGATCGTCCCAGCCGACCTGTTTGGGGCCGACCGCTCCCAGCTTGGTCGAGCGCTCCCCCACCGCCGTCAGCTCGGACAGGCAGTCGTAGGTCGGGGCCGAGTCCTCGTGCAAGATCCACACCCATGGCTCGACGACCGTGACCTCCCGGAGCGCCCGAGCGACGACGGTCGCCAGATTCGGGCACGGTCCGACGAAGACCGTGACGGTCGGCACCGAGCCGCACGTCGACTCGACGGCGGCCCGAACGGTCGGATCCTCTTGGGCGGCGACGGCCACGACGAGCCGCGTGGGCCGCTGCTTTCCGGCGGCTACAGCAGTCAGCACCCGCTCCGCGCGGGTGCTGAAACTGCGCACTGCGAGAATCGCAAGGACGTCCTCGCGCACCGCCCAGGAATCAGGCGCCACGGGCCCGGCGGCGTTCGCGAGAGATTCTTCTGCGGTCGTTGTCGGACATCCCGCCCCAGATTCCGTGGCGGATGTCGTTGGAGATGGCGTATTCGAGACACTCTGCCTGCACCGGGCACGAAGCGCAGACGCTCGTCGCCGGAGCCGTCGACCCGCCTTTCTCCGGGAAGAAGATGTCGGGATCCGTCTCGGCGCACAGGGCGAAGTCTTGCCAGCGGAGCTCTTCCGCAGAGGCCTTGTCGTAACCGAGGTCGAAGATGTCCGTCATAAGGAGCTGAGCCTCTTCGACATATGAGTCCGCGCCGGTGTGTGCATTCGGAGCAGAAAGAGATTTAAGCACGCTGTCCTCCTCAGGGCTTACTACACGTAAATTACACATGTGTGATCCACCGGCCGTCAAGGCCTTCCGATCCACCCCAAGGTTGATTTACGGGCATCTGTACCCATCCTCGAGAAGTGTGCAAACATGAGTGCATGGCTCTGTCAATCTCTCTTTCCCAGGCCGCGATGGACGCTGCACGCGCCGCTGGCCCTTACTTGAATGCTTCCTTCAAACGGCGTCACACCGTGGATTTCAAGGCCGACTTCCACGACATCGTCACCGAGGCGGACACCGAGTCTCAGCGTATCGTCCTAGCCTGTGTTTTCGCTGCGTATCCGGACTCCCTGGCCGTTTCAGAAGAGGCGGAAGGCCTTCTGGACAAATCAGGGGCAATCCGCCCATTGACGGACGAGGATATTGTGTGGTATATCGACCCGATCGACGGCACGTCGAACTTCGCCGCCGGCTTCGACCACTGGTGCGTCTCGATCGCCGCTGCTCGCGGCGGCGAGCTTCTGGCGGGCGCCGTCTATCAGCCCACGCGGGACCTCATGTTCCACGCCGACGAGACCGGCGCCTACCGCAACGGCGAAAGAATATCGGTTTCGACGGCTTCTTTCGCCGAGGGCATCGTCGGAACCGAGTTTCCCTCGCCCAGAATCGACGACGTCGACGCCGCCCTCCGCGGCTTCGGCCGCCTTCTGGGCTCGGCGCGCTCCCTCAGGCGCACCGGATCGACGGCGCTCATGCTCACCGAGGCCGCCGCGGGAAGCTTCCTGGCGACCTTCAACGTGGGAACCAAGCCGTGGGACGTCGCGGCCGGGGCGCTCCTCGTCGAGCGCGCAGGCGGCCGCTTCATCGGATGGGGCGACGAAGCGGACGGATCAGCCGACGCCACGGCCGGCGGATCCGGCAACGGCCCCAGCGGGGGCAGCTCCCACGCACAGCCCGTGTACCGCCGCAACGCTTGGACTGCCCCCAACTTCGTAGCCGCGGGCACGCCAGAGGCGGCCCGCGCCTGCTTGGCCGCGGCAGGGCATCCCGACCCCGACGCGGCGGTCGCAGCCGCGTGGGGCGAGCCGCCGGAGGATCGATGATGGACGCCCTGCATCTGTACCGGGCTTTGGAGCGACGGGGGACTTCCCCGGCGTTGACGTGGTACTCCGCCGAAGGCCGCGTCGAGCTGTCGGGGCGCGTGGCCGCCAATCACCTCGCGAAGATCGCGGGCTACCTGCTCGAGGACGTCTGGATCGAGCCGGGCGCCGTGGTGCTCCTCGACTGCCGGGCGGGATTCAAGCAGGCGCTGTGGGGCCTGGGGGCACTGCTCGCCGGGGCCCACGTGGCAGTCGGGCAGACGCCGAGCGGAGGCCTGGCGGCGGTCGTCACCGACGCGCCGGAGCGTTGGGCCGGCTCAACCGCCAACGGCGTCGAGGTGCTCGCCGTGGACCCGGCGCCCCTGGCAATGCAATGGACCGGAGAAAGTCTGCCGCCCGGAGTCCGCGACGCCGCCGCCGAGGTCCTGGGCGCATCCGACGTGCTCATGGACGAGGCAGCCCACGAGGCGTCGAATTGGCAGCTGTGGGGCGGCGACGTCTCCGATCTGGATTTGGAGCGCGGTTCCGTTTCAGACCCCGACTCAGACCCGAGTCCGGACTCCGGCCCAAGTCCGGGATCCGCTCCAACTGGTCCCGGTTCGGGCGCGAGTTCCGACCGCGATTCCAGCTCGGGGTCGCCCGCCCTCGGCGCGACCAGAGCTCGGGCGAGGCTCCTCGTTGCGCCGTCGCCTTCTCAGGCGCTGGAGGCAGCGGCGGGGACCCTGGCCTCGGCCCGCCTCGTCGTCGTCGACGACCCGGGGGAGGCCGAGCGCATTCGAATCGCGGAAAACCTCGATGAAGTGCGACACTAGAAGACATGCGTGGAATCATTCTGGCCGGCGGGTCCGGCACACGACTCAATCCCATCACCCTCGGCACCTCCAAGCAGCTGGTGCCCGTCTATGACAAGCCGATGATCTACTATCCGATGTCCACCCTCATGCTCGCGGGCATCAAGGACATCCTCGTCATCACCACGCCCGAGGACGCCCCCGGCTTCCACCGGCTCCTCGGCGACGGCTCCCGCTACGGCGTCAACCTCGAATTCGCCGTGCAGCACGAGCCCAACGGCCTGGCGCAGGCCTTCGTCATCGGCGCCGACTTTGTCGGCGACGCTCCCGCCGGGCTTGTCCTCGGCGACAACATCTTCTACGGTCCGGGAATGGGAACGCGCCTGCGCCGCCACGTCGATCCCGACGGCGGAGCCGTCTTCGCTTACCACGTCTCGGATCCGCGATCCTACGGCGTCGTTGAGTTCGACGAAAACTTCACCGCCGTCTCCATCGAAGAAAAGCCCGCCGAGCCGAAGTCCAACTTCGCGGTCCCGGGCCTGTACTTCTACGACAACGACGTCGTCCGCATCGCCAAGGAGCTCAAGCCTTCCGCCCGCGGCGAGTACGAAATCACCGACGTCAACCGCGTCTACCTCGAGGCAGGCAAGCTGCAGGTCGAAGTCCTCCCCCGCGGAACCGCCTGGCTCGACACCGGCACCTTCGACTCCCTCGCCGACGCCACCGGCTTCGTGCGCACCGTCGAAGCGCGCCAGGGCCTGAAGATCGGCGCGCCGGAAGAGGTCGCCTGGAGGATGGGATTCCTGACCGACGACGAATTGCGCCAGCGCGCCGAGCCGCTCGTCAAGTCGGGCTACGGAGCGTATCTGTTGGGCCTGCTCGACGGATAGGCGGGCGCCCCGTAGGGCGGCAGCCTCCGAGCAGAGGCCTCCGCGTCCTCACGTCCGTGGCCGTCACCGTCGTCCGCTTTCCTCCTCGCGGCGCGGAAAGACCCAGTGCTTCATGATGAAGTAGTTCCACAGCGTCGTGATCGCAGTGGAGAATATTTTCCCTTGCACATAGGCGTCCCACCACGAGTCGAAACGGTCGACGACGGCAGCCGTGAAGACCATATTCGCCGCCAAAAGGATGCCGTAACGCACCATCGCCCCTCGCGTCGAGGCATTCGACCTGAAGGTGTAGCGCATCTGCGTGAAGAAGGCGAAAACAGTCGAGACGGCGAAAGCCACAGCGGCCGAAAACCACGCGGGGCATCCGAGCGTGGATATGAGGACGGAGAGCACCGTCAGATCCAGCGCGAAGGCCGTTCCTCCGAAGAAGAGGTATTTTCCGGCAGTGAGCAGCGTTCCCAACGCGCCCGCGCGAGGGGATTGCTCGCCCCCCATCAGGAGCTTCCCGCAGACGTGCCTCTTGGCTGGGCCTGCTCGTCCGCCGAGGGAGCAGGCCCCTGAAACGAAGCCCCGGCCGCGAACGAGCCCTTCCGCCAGACTGGCCCCTCCTGCCGGGCCGAACCGGCCTCGCCGCCCAAACCGCGCGCTCGACTGATCAAGCCGCTCATATCGCCGCCGACAGGCGCTGCCCCGACGCCCGCAAGGGCGCTCACGTCGCCACTGCCCGCGAGGTCGCCGCCGTCCGAGCCTTCGCCGTTCGCAGCGCCGTCCGAACCTTCGCCTGCTGGGCCGTCCGCGCTGCCGGCCCAGCCTTCGGCCCCGCCGTCGATGCTCGTCAATTCGCCGTCGAAGGGACGCGTGACGAAAAGCCACCACAAGATTCCGATTCCCACGAGCATCATAGCCAAGGCGTAGTAATGGTCGGTGGAGAGCTTCGAGAAGTCCCACGGAACTTTGATGCCGAGAGAGTATCTCCACGAGACCCTGAAAGCCCAGCCGAACATCGCCACGGAGGCGACGGCGAAGAAAATCGCGTTCGCAGGAGTCCCCCAGCGGCGGGCGATCGGAAGCACGGCCAAAGCCACGAGGGCGACGACGAAGGGCAAGTTGTACCGGCCTTGCCACATCATTCCAGCGGTCCGCAGAACGGCGTACTGAAGGGCGATCGTGGAGAGCGGAACGAAGAGGATCCCGAGCGTCACGGCCAGCCTCTCGCGCCACCTGGCCAAGGCCAGCGTGACGACGACGAAGACGATGCAGACGACGATCGAGGTCACGTGCAGCCATCCCGGGACGGGGTTGTCGCTCCAGCCGAAGTAACCGAAGGCCCCGTCCCAGATCGGCTGCACGAAGCGCTGCTGGAGCTTGCCGATCATCTCGAAGAGGTCCGCGTCTTTCTCCGCCCATCCGAAAACGCTGTCGCTGGGCCGGGCCACGTGGTTCCACACGAGGGCGCCGACGCACCCGGCGGCAGAGAGCCCGAGGCAGATCCACATCGCCCGACGCCGCATGAGGCTCCTCCAGGCTTCGAGGCGTATGAGCAAGCCGATCATCCCGACGATCCCCAAGGCCCACAAAGCGGCCGTCGGCCGACTCATGGCGATGAGCGCCACGATGACGCCCGCGCCGATGAGGGAACGGTCGGAGGGCCTGTGGCCGACTGCCACGGGAATGAGGAAGCCCGCCAAGGCGAAGCACATGGCGATCTCCGGCCCCTGAGGGTTGATCGCGGCAAAGAAGGCCAGGCAGGTGGGCGTCAGCCCCACGGTGCAGGCGAGGGCGTAGCGCGTGCCGCATTTTCGGGCGAGCGCGGCGATGCCGAGGGCCGTAAAGCCGGTGCATATGAGCGCGGAGAGGAAGCGCATGGCGTACCACGAGGGAGCGCCTTCCAGGAACAGAGTCGGCCACCCGACCGCCATGTAGTACAGGGGCGGATAGTTGGCCGCCGTCGTGGACGCGATGCCCGTCTTGCCGTCGCTCGTCGGAACGGGTTTGGCGCATTTCTCGGGCGCTTCGGGGAAGAAGACGAAGCAGGCGGTGTTCTCCTCGACGTTCTTGAACTCCCGTGGGACCTCGACGTCGTGCCTGTTGTACTTGAAGCCGAAGCGATGGACGTCGGGATGCCCCTCGACGATGAACTGCCCGCGGACCACCGCGGCGGCCTGTATGGCGTGCGCGGGCTCGTCAGCCTGACCCTTGATCGGGATGATGAACGACCAGGCGACTGTCATGAGGAACAGCGCCGCCCACACGAGACAGAAATGGCGCACCGAGTCTCTCTCGAAGGCCGACGCCGCTTTGGCGAAGACCTTGGAAAATGACTTGGCCAAGAGGGAGGCTGCCGCTTTGGCGAAGAAAAACAGCGCTTTGGCCAAGAAGGACAGTGCTTTGGCCAAGGCCGACCCAACTTTGGCCGCGGCGGAGGGCTCTTTGCCCAAAGAAGACGAATCTTCGGCGAAGGCAGGCGCCCCCTTGCCTGCGGCGAAGGAGCTTTCTGCCAAGGCAGACGGCGCCTTTTCGGGAACTGTTTCTTTCATTGCGGCCCTGCCTGCCCTTCCATGCGAGATTCGAGCCTGTCCAGGTCATGCCGAAGTATCGCGACCTGCTCGGTGAGAGTCCTTCGGTCCTCTTCCAATCTGGTGACCACCATGGCCAGATGTATGGAAAGGACGACGAGGAGCAAAATGACGGCGAAGAACACCATATTCGACGTGACTTCGAAGCCGGCCATCCTCGCGACGGCGTGGACCCACGCGGGATGGATCGCCCCTCCGAGCGCCATGACGTCGAGGGCGAGCCACATCCACACGTATTTCTCTTTGATTTTGCGGTGGCGGAGCAGGTGGATGAGCACCGCCCCGATGCACACGACGATGACGAGGGTGAAAATGCGATAAGTGGTCATCTCACCGCCTTTTTGACCGGACTGACTAGGGCGACGGCGAGGGCCAGCGAGGCCCGAAGCAGGTAGACCGTCGATTTCCCGGGGGAATGGGAGGGTTCGCCGGCCACGCGCTTGCGCATTTCGACGCCGACTTGTTCAACGACCATGCCGCTGCGAATGCCGACGACGAGCGCTTCGATGGTGTCGCCCAGGTACTCGGCAGGGTACGACGTCGAAAATAACGCGAGGGCCCGGGCCGAATAGGCTTTGAAGCCCGACGTGACGTCGGTGAGCTTGGTGTGGGCGATGCAGCTGAGGACGGAGGCCAGAATCTTCATCGCCCAGCGGCGCGGCCCGCGGCTGCGGTACTGCCCCACCCCGGCGAAACGCGAACCGATGACGATGTCGGCGCCCGCCTCGATCCTTTCGACGAGGGCGGGGATGTCGGCGGGATTGTGCTGCCCGTCGGCGTCGACCTGGACGGCGGACCGATAGCCGTTGTCCACCGCGTAGACGAAACCCGCGCGCATGGCGCCGCCCACCCCGAGATTGATCTTCAGATCGAGCACGTCCGCCCCCGCTTTCCGCGCGGCGGCGGCCGTGCCGTCGCGGGACCCGTCGCTCACGACAAGGACGTCGGCCCGGGGAACGCATTCGCGGACGGAGTGCACGACGCCGCCGACCGATTCTTCCTCGTTCCACGCGGGAATGATGACGAGCAGGTCGTGTGGCGCTGAATCTTCACGGGCGTGTTCGAGGCACACGCGGCCGCCCTTTCTCGAAATCGTTGGCTATGGCGATGGGGCGCGCGGCGATTATTCCGCACGGCACGGTTGAGTATACCCGACGCCTCCTCGCCTCCCGCCCTACCGGGGACGGATTCCCGGCCCCGCAAAATGCGAAGAAAAATGAAGGGGCGAGCCCGTCAGCCGAGAACGACGTCCTTGGCGGCGAGCCATCTCTCCTTCCAATCGCCGATCGGCTCGACCCCGATGCGTTCGAGGGCGTCATGCCCGAGCACGGAGTAGTGCGGGCGCGGAGCGGGGCGCTTGAAAGCCGCGGCAGTCGTCTCCTTGACCATGTCGGGGTCCTTGCCGATGGAGGCGACGATCTCGCGCGTGAAGCCGTGCCAATTCGTTTTGCCCGAGGACGTGCCGTGATAGATGCCCGTCGGCGCCTCGGCGTCGACGAGCCTCACGATCAGATCCGCCAAGTCCACCGTCCACGTCGGCTGGCCCACCTCGTCGGTGACCACCGAAAGCGTTTCGTGGGTCTGAGAAAGGTCGCGCATCGTTTTGGGGAAGCATTTGCCGCCCGCGCCGTACAGCCAGGCGGTGCGGACGATGAGGTAATCGTCCGTGTTGCATCGAACCGCCCACTCGCCGGCTGCCTTCGTGCGCCCGTAGGCGCCCTTCGGTTCGAGCAGGCCGTCTTCGCGGTAGGGCGAGGTCGCGTCGCCGCTGAAGACGTAGTCGGTGGAGATGTGGACGAACCGTGCGCCGATCTCGCGGCACCGGCGGGCGAGGATCTCGGGGCCCGTCGCGTTGACGGTGAAGGCGGCGGCCTCTTTCTCCTCCGCGGCGTCGACGGCGGTGAACGCCGCGACGTTGACGACCACGTCGACGTCTTTGACGATCTCGCGCACGCTCGCGGGGTCGGTGATGTCGATCCCGTCGATGTCGACGGCGATGAGATCGTGGCCGTCCTTGACGACGCGCGCGGTCAAATCCTGCCCGAGCATGCCCTTGGCGCCTGCTATCAACCAGCGCATGAGAATTCCTTCCTCAAAGATGATCTGCCGCAGCAATTGTAGCCCCAGAACTGCGGCCCCGGCCGCCCGTCGGCGAACCCCGCCCGCGCCGAGGCGTCCGCCGCGGCTAAGCCGTCGCCCCACCGACGTGCGCCCATCGCGTCCGGCGCCGTCGCCCCGGGACGCACCGGCCTCGATTTCCGCAGCCTTGGCTTCCGCGACGACGCCGGCCCCGCATTAGAATGGACGCGTCTCATTCAAGACGGCCCACGGAGCCGCCGAACCTCGGCCCGCGGCCGCAAACACGGAAGGACCGCAATGCAGATCCGAGAGCTGAAGATTCCGGGCGCCTGGGAGATCACGCCGAAGCAGTTCCCCGACGACCGCGGGGTTTTCCTCGAAGCGTACAAGTCGAGCGCGTTCGAGAAAGCCGTGGGCCACAGACTCGACCTGCGCCAGGCCAACGTCTCGGTGTCGAAGGCAGGGACCGTGCGCGGCATCCACTTCGCCGACGTCCCCCCGTCGCAGGCCAAGTACGTCGTGTGCCCGCGCGGGGCAGTCCTCGACTTCGCCATCGACATCCGGGTCGGCTCGCCGACCTTCGGCCAGTGGGATTCGGTTCTTCTGGACGACGTCGATCGCAGGGCCATCTATCTCTCGGAAGGCTTGGGCCACGCATTCATCGCCCTCGAAGACGACTCGACCGTCATGTACATGTGCTCGGCCGAGTACGCGCCCGAGCGCGAGCACGGCGTCTCCCCCGTCTGCCCCGAGGTTGCGCTCGATTTCCCGAAGACGGGGCGCGACGGCTCCCCGCTGGAGCTCCTGCTGTCCGAGAAGGACACGGCCGCCCCGAATCTGGCCGAGGCGCGCGAGTCCGGGCTTCTGCCCACGTGGGACGCCGTGCAGGCATACCTCGCGACGCTGTGATCGCCGCCGTCGTCGTCACGTACCATCCCGGCGACCTCTCCGCCCTCCTGGCGGAGCTCGCCGGCCAATGCGACAGCGTGATCGCGGTGGACAACGGTTCGGACCCGGCCGAAGTCGAAGCTTTGCGGAAAGCCTGCGACCAGGCCGGCGCCACGCTCCTCGAACTGGGGGAAAACCTGGGAATCGCCGCAGCGCAGAACCGCGGCATCGAGCTGGCGCAGAGCCGGGCCGCCGAATCGCCGGAATCGAATTTCGTGCTGCTGAGCGACCAGGATTCGATGCCTGCTCCCGACATGGTCGCTCGGCTCCTCGAGGCGATTGAAGAGGACCCGGCGATCGCGGCCGTCGGCCCGCTCCCCTCCGAGGAGCGCGAGGGCGCCGACGAGCTCGTCTACGTCGACCGCGGGTGGGCGCCCAAGCGCGCCAGCCGCTCGGAGCTTGGCCTGTCGCGCCTGGACGTCGCCTTCCTCATCGCCTCGGGTTGCCTCATTCGGCTCTCGGCCCTGGCGTCCGTAGGAAAAATGCGAGAGGACCTTTTCATCGACCACGTCGACCTCGAATGGGGCGTGCGCGCGAGGAAGGCGGGCTGGCGCCTTGTGGCGGTCCCAGCGGCCAAACTGACGCATTCGCTCGGCGACGACGTCGTCCGGCTCCCGGGCCGCGACCAGCCCGTCCACGTTCACAGCCCGATCCGCAACTATTACATTCTGCGCAACACGATTGCGCTCGTGCGTACAAGCCTTCTCCCCGGAAAGTGGCGGGTCCGCTATTGCTATTGGGCGGCCAAGTACGCGGCGTTCAACGCCTTCGCGGCGGGCGACGGCAAGACGCGCAGGAAGATGCTGCGCAAGGCCGCCGCCGACGGATTCAAGGGCAGGCTCGGACCGTTCGAGGAGTGAAGCGGCCGAGGGGCGCTCGTCCGCGACGCTGTGCGTCGCCGGCTCGAGAATCGCCTCTCGGCCGCGGGCCTTAACTCCACACGGCGTTGCGCACAGCGAGCAGATAGGTTCGCCCGAAGCGCGTCGTCGGCTCGAGGATCGCGCTCTCGGCCCACTCGTTCCAGGCGTTGACGAACAGCAGGCGGTCCTTCGCCTCGCGCGGCGCGACGACGCGCACGAGCCCGGCGATCCAACGGTGGAAGGTGTAGGGATTCGAGCCGTACCACGCGTCGGCCTTCCACTGGCGGCGGGCGGTGTTGTCGAAGCCGACCATGGCCCCGGGGTACTCGTCGTCGGCCAGGCTCGGCGCCGCGTGCAGGGACGCCTTGACCGTGGCCCGATAGCTCATGAAATTGCCGCGCCAACGGCTGTCCAGGCCGACCTCCGTCGCCGGCCCCGCAACCCACGGCAGGTTGTGCGGAGGGAACTGGAGCGTGCCGTCCAATCCCGCCTCGCGAAAGCCTTGGCCGAGGCCGTCGAACTCCTCGGCGACGGCCACGGCGAGCACCTTGAGCTCGCCGACCCCGGCGGCGCGGGCGCGCTCCCTCCAGGTCGCGACGACCTCGGGGAAATTGTCCATCTGCGCCGGGCGGTAAACGGCGATGAGCGCCTTGCCCTCGACCCGCAGATACCTCGGGTCGAGGAGGAACTCCATGACGTCGTCGATGAAATCCTCCGCCGGCACCTGCGAATAGTCCTGGCCGATGAGGATGTCTTGCGAGCGTCCGTCCCAGCGCCTCGTCCAGTTTTCATTGGCCCACATGATGCAGAACGGGAAGTCAAGGCCGGAGGCCTTGAGCTTCTCGATGGGCCTATTGAGGATCCTCTTTCCGGAGAACCAGTAGTAGTAATACATGAACGCGCCGATGCCGTTGGCCGCGGCGAGGTCGGCCTGGTCCATGCGCACCCGATCAAGCTCGAGGTCGTAATATCCCAGATCAGTCGGCTGCTTGGGCTGGTAGTGGCCGCGCCAGGCGGGAATCGCCGCGGCCACGTTCGACCATTCGGTGAAGCCCCGCCCCCACCAGCGGTTGTTCTCCTCCGACTCGTGAAACTGCGGCAGGTAGAAGGGTATGACGTTCGCCGCAGCCGTGCGCGAGGCGCCCGGCTCGAACCTGCGCCAGCCGCGCGCGTCGTACCCCGGCTCGGAGGCCAGCTTCGCCAGCCGAGGCGCCTCGACTGTCCGCAGGCCGGCCTCGTCGGTCACGATTCCGACGATCCGCTCGATCGCGTGGGCGGTGGTGGCGTCAACCTGTCCCTTTTCCTCGTCGAAGTCGGCCGAGGTCAAGTTGAAGGCCCTCAGGCCCTGGAGGACGAAGGCGCGGGTCCAGTACATCGACCCCGAAGCGAACTCCAATTCGTCCGGATCGATCGACATCTCGATGCGGAGCATGAGCTGCTCGACGATCCTCTGGTCCCCGCCCCAGAACTCCTTGCCGACGATCGAGTCGGCCGCCGTGACGAGCCCCAGCGTCGGGTCGGCGGCGAAGGCGTTGAGGATCTCCTCGACCTTCTCGCGCGATCCGACGAGGTCGGAGAGAAACTGGTCCTTCCACGCCGCGCCGCTGCCGTCGAGGTCGGCGTGCTCCTCGCGCCACGGGCTCTTCTTCGTGTGCAGCTTGAGGATGAGGTCGTAGGGATCGAGGATTCCCGAGTTGACGAGCTGGACGGTCGGGAAGATGTCCCGGCCGTGGTTTTCGACCTCGACGACGACGCTGTGGCGCATGCGCTCGAGGTCTTTGGGAACGGCCACGTCTGCCCCCGAGGCGTTCGTGACGAACAGGTCGAAATCGGTCGGGAGATTGCGAAGGCGATCGAAGAGCTCTGGCATGAGGTCGGCGTAGAAACAGTGAATGACAACGGCGATCCGGCTCGGGTCGGCGATGTCGAACTGCGGGTCGATCCTCCACTTGTCGGGGAAGCCGGAGTCCTGCCGCCCGCCTTGGCGCATGACGTATTCGCTGAAGTCGGCCGGGTGCTGGGACCTGTAGCCCTTGACGCTTCCCGAGACGAGGAAGTTGGCGGCCGCGTTGCGGGCTCGCGCGGCCTGGTACTGGGCCCTGCGCACAAGGCCGGATCTGCTGAAACGAGGCATGGGGGAAACTCCTAACTCACCACTGGGCGATATCGGTGTTGTAGCGCCGGGCGACGTAGGCGGCGGCCTCGGCGCCTTCCGACAGGGTCGAAGGATGCGTCATGATCGTGCGCTTGAGGAAGGGGACGTCGTACTCCATGAGCTTGCGCCAGCCGTCGACCGTCGGATTTCCGTACGGGACTCCGAGGTCCGGGCCGGTCACCCACTCGTCGGAGGAGTAGGCCTCGGAAAAGCACACCTTTGAGGCGCCGAGCTCGTAGGAGAGCACGACGTCGTCCTTGTCCGGCTCTACGCGGACGTCGTTGAAAAAATCGACCCACGGCCTGTCGGCCAGGATCCCCCCGCGGAAGGCCAGGAAGAACGATTGAATGTGGCGGGCGAATTGGTAGGACGCGGTCAGCCCGCGGATGTCGGGGCCCGGTTCGGCGGCCCATTCCAAAAGATGGTCGATCGGGGCGAAGGGGCCGAGCAGCGAGTCGTTGGTCAACAAGACGACGGGCGCTTCGCGGACGCCCGGGATGCAGCCCAAAGCCGTGGCCCACGAGCCGAAGTCGTAGCCGAGGTTGGGGCGGCGCATCACGACCGTCGCCTCGGGGATCCCGTGGGGAAATCGGAGGGGCTCGGCCGAGTCGCATGTCGATATGACGACGGTCGCATAGCCGTTTCCTTCGAGCGCTTCCAGATACTTCGAAAGGGACATCGGCTGATCGGGCCCCATCGAGAACTGGGCGACGAGCGCTACCCTCCCCCGGGCGGCGACGCCTGCCGGCTCTCCCCGTTCAATGCGGACTTTCCCCCGCGATACCTCGGAGACGAGCGGGCCCCGCTTCTTCAGGCCCCTCACCGGCCCAGGCCCTTGCGGATGGCCGTCTTGACGAGTCTGACGGGGGCGGTCATCTTCCACGACGTCGAATGCCGGATTGCGTCCAGCTGTTCCCACGCGCCGCCGAGCTTGCGGTTTGCCGTGCGAAGTTCCTTTTCGAGTTGGTCGTTGCGCTTGCCGAGCTTTTGGACGTCGCTCTGGGACGCCCGCAGGGCCGCGCGCAGCCGCCGCAGTTCTTCCTCGCTGCTTGATTCGTTCATCTCATCGCCTCTCTTGTGACGAAGGCACCCCGGAGACTCGGCTCCAGGCACCGGCTGGAAGTGTTATCAATCCAGGCTCTTCGGCGACCCGGTTACCTCTGACGATCAATTCGGTTCTGCGATCCGAATAGTCGAACATCTCGCCGTCGCGCACGAAGCACGTTGTGATCCAGAATCTTCCAGGTTGGATGAGCACGGGGTCCATCGTGTAGTCGATGAAGGTCTCCTCGCCCCTGCGAAGCGAGTAGAGCCGCCCGCTATGACGCGAGTTGGGCCCTGCGATGGTCTGGCCTTGGTCGGTCACGAAAGCCAAGCCTAGTTCGACGTCGTGCAGGTCCTTCTTCGCCCGCACGTGCACGCGGACCGTGCCGGCCTCGCCGGACGTGAGGAACGGCGCCTCGTTGCCCTCGGCGTCAAGGAGCTCGACGCCGACCATCCGGCAGTCGCCGTTGCCCTGGTTGAGCTTGAAGGACTCGTCTTCGGGGAATTCCTCTTCTTCCTGGCGCTCCGCCGCGCGCTTAGCGAACTCCTTGGCGTTGACGGCTTCGAGGTAGGCGGAGACGGCCTCGTCGGCGTCGGCGATCATCTTGACGTGGCCGTGGTCGAGCCACACGACCTCGTCGCACATTTCCTGGGCGAGCGAGAGCGAGTGGGTGACGAGGGCCACCGTGGTCCCGGCGTCGCGCAGTTCGCGCATGTAGTCGAAGCATTTGCGCTGGAACTCTTCGTCGCCCACGGCGATGATCTCGTCGACGATGAGGATCTTGGGGCGGATGGCCACGGCCACCGCGAAGCCCAGGCGCACCGTCATTCCAGACGAGTAGACTTTGACCGGCTGGTCGATGAAGTCGCCGATGTCGGCGAAGTCGATGATCCAGTCGAGGGTTTCTTCGATCTGCTTCTTCGTGCGGCCGAGGATCGCGCCGTTGAGGAAGATGTTTTCGCGGCCTGTCAGCTCGGCGTGGAATCCCGCTCCGAGCTCGAGCAGGGCGTCGACCTTGTCGGAGACGGAGACGGAGCCCGACGTCGGCCTGTACACGCCGGCCAAGATCTTGAGCATGGTCGACTTGCCCGAGCCGTTGTGGCCGATGAGGCCGAAGGTCGTTCCCTTGCGGATTTTGAAGGAGACGTCGTCAAGGGCGTGGAACATGCGCTTGCCTTGGCGGGAGCGGCCGCGGACGAAGCGCTCCTTGAAGGTGTCGCGGCGGTCCGCCTGCATTTCGAAGGACTTCGAGACGTTCTCGACGACGATCGCGTACTCGTCGGGCGCTCCCTGCGCGCCGGCGTCGGTGCGGACTTCCATCTCAGATCCTCTCTCCCAAGTCGGCCCCCCACTTGCGGTAGACGAGCTTCGCCGCGAGGAACGCGATCCCGGCCCACGCCGCGCACGCGACCCATGACTTCCAGTGCCCCGGAGCGCAGTAGAAGGCGACGCTTCGGAAGAGCTCGATGAACTCGGCCATCGGCATATGCCCGATGATCTTCTGCAGGGGAATTCCCCACTTCTCCGCGGGAACCAAGGTCACGCTGTAGATGATCGGCGTCGCGAAGAACATGAGTTGGAGGATCACTCCGACGAGCTGGGCCAAGTCTCTGACGTGGATGTTCCAGATGGCGAGGACGACCGCGACGGATTGGACGAATACGACGAGCAGGCAGAACAAGAAGGGTATGAGGATCCACGTCCACCCGAATATCCCCAGAAAGGCGAACACGGTCAGGAGCAGCCCCACCTCTATGAGGGACTGGACGCCGACGGCCAGGCCCGCGCCGAGGACGGGCGCATACGCTGGGAAGTAGACCTTCTGCAACAGCGACCCCGAACCGAGAAGCCCCGAGATTCCGCCGTTGACGGAGCTGAGGAAGTACCCCCACAAGGTCAGGCCGGCGAACAGCCACACGGCGACGAATTGGATTCCTTCATACCTGCTCGCGCCTCCGGGGATCTTCATCTTGAACAGGCCGCCGAAGATGAGCGTGTAGATCCCCAGGGTTGCGAGCGGCACGACGAGCGACCACACCCACCCCAAGAGGGTTCCGTTGAACTTGGCTTTGAGATCCCGCTGACCGAACGCGTTGATCAGCGTCCACTGTTGCGACAAGGGCAGGGGCGCCCTCACGTCTGTTCTGTTTTCCATACCCTCACTCGCTCGCGTAAGCGCCGAAGTGCCACTCTTGCTTCGCCTAGTGTAATAGGAAGCTTAGCCGAACGCTCGCCCCGGGAGGCCATTCGCACAGTCGCCTTCGCCGCACTCGCGGCGCTCGAATCCCCTCGGCGCACGCGTCGCACGGGAAGAAAGCCTCCTAAAGACGAGCAGAGAGTCGGCGAAGGAAGGCATGGTTCCGTGCTGGCCGACGACGTCGGAACGCCCCCGCGCCGCGCTCGAAGGCGCGGCGGGCTGCCGCCAATCCGCGCCGTCGCCGGCGTCTGCGGCCTTCACGGGCTCGCCGGCGGCGCCCCCGGCTCGTCGTGTCCGCCGCCGGGTTTTCGAGGCCTCCTCCGGCCGGCCGCGAGAGCGAGCCCTCCGGCGACGAGGTCGGCGACTGTCACAAGAACCCTCGACGTGATGACCACAACAACGAGCGAACCGACGTCGACGGCGCCCGCGAGCACCGCCCCCAGCGCGACTTCCCTCACACCGACCCCGGCGGGGACGAAAAAGACGAGGAACCCCGCCGTCCACCCGAGCGCGTAGCCGCCTATCGAGCGCGCCAGCCCCGCCGCGCCGGCCTCCATTCCCAGCGCGGTGAGAAGGACGTAGACCTGCAGGCCGATCGCGAGCCACGCAAGGAGGGAGACGAACGCCGACCGCAAAATGGAGCGCCCGGCTACCGGCCGCTCGAGGGGCTCTCTGCGCGCCAGACGCAAAGCCGCGTTCAGGCACCTGTTGAGGATCGAGGGCCAAAGAACCGCAACTCCCAAGGGCACGGCCGCCAGCAGCCACCAGTAGCGGCTGCGCAGGTCCTCGGCCGCCAGCAGGCAGGGCAACGCGAGCATCGCCCCGACGACGATCGAGATCGCGACCGCCACCGCGAGGGAGGAAACCGAACGGCGGCGTGAAATCGAGTACCCGCGGGCCGACTCTCCGACGGCGACGAAGTTCCACACCCCGCCGGGAAGGTACTTCGCGATCTGCGACACGAAAAAGATCCGCGAGGCCGCCGAAAGGCGGATGCCGATCACGGCTTGCCACGCCATCATCGTGAGGGCGACGTACACGAAGGACGCCGCCGCAGCGGCCGACAAGGCGGGAAGCGACATCTGGCCGAGGGCGATGCGCACCTGCGGCCATTTGGCGGCTATCGCCCACACGGCGACGGCAACGGCCGCGGCGAGCGCGACGCGGCGCATATGCGCGGCGAGCTTCGAAAACCGCCGCGAATCGCCTTCGGATCGCGCGTTCATTCGCGCTCCCCCGGGGAAGACAGGCCGCCGTTCCCCCGCGCCGGCCTTTGGCTCCGCATCCGTTTCAGCCCCGGGATCCCGCGTTTCCTTTCGGCCGAGACCCGTTTCGGATCAAGGCGTTCCCGCTTGTTCCGCAGCCGCCTTCGGCCCATGCCCAGGATTGCGCGGGCGAGCGAGTCCGTCACGCGCACGGCGCGGAAGCCTTCCCGAATCTCGGCCGCCTCCAATTCATTCAAAGCGGGCTCGGCTTCATTCAAAGCGGGCTCGGCTTGATCGGCGAGAGCTCGGACATTCTCTGAATGCCCGGCGCTGTCAACTGAGAGCCCGGCGCCGTCGGCTGAGTGCCCGGCGTCGTCCCCTCCAAACTGACCCCGGGAGACCTCGCCCTCGGGGCGCCTCCGGGCGCGTGAACGTTCTCGATCCCGGGGCCGCTCCTGCGCCAAGGCTTGGAGGGCGTCCGCCAAGGCCGGGGCGTCGCCCGGCTCGACGAACCGTGCGCCTCCGCCCAGAATCCTGCGCTGAGGCGGGGTGTCGGACGTGACGACGACGCAGCCCGCGGCGATTCCCTGGTACACCTTGTTCGGCACCACGCGGCGCGCCTTGCCGGACGTTCCGAAGATTCCAAGGCAGACGTCGTGCCCGGCGACGACGTCGGGCAGATCCTCCGAATCGACCCAGTCGATCCACGAAACCCGAACGCTTTCCCCCGAAGGAAGGGCCTCGCGCACGGCCTTGGCGTCCTGCCCGTCCCCTATGAGGGTGACGTCGATCCGAACGCCGCGGTCCTCGAGGATCGCCAATGCGCGCGCAATTGTCGGAGCGCCTTGCAGGGGCGTGAAAAGGCCGAAGAAAACCACCGAAAGCGGGCCGTCGTCCTCCCCGTTGCCCGCCTTTCGGGCCTCGCTCTCAGGCGTTCGCGCGTTCTCCGCGGGCGCCGGCGCCTCGCCCTCGGCTCGGCGGGCCTCATCCCGGACCCGCCGAGCCCGGTCCCCGGCGTCGAACCATCGTTTGGGGGCGCCGACGGGGACGACTGCTTCTTTCCCCCTAGCGCGCGCAGGCAGGAGGGCGCGGTGGTCGTCGGTGTCGAGCACGACGACGTCGGCCGCCGCGAGCGCCGCCCTGTCGATCCCTTCCAGCAGGCGGTAGGCGAGCTTGCCGACGACGCCGGCCCCGGAGAGCCCCCTGTCCTTGGCCGTGTCCGAGGCGAAGATCAAGTGGTCGAGCACGATCGGCGTGCGCGGAAAGAGCACGCGGGCGAGGACGACGTCGAAATGCCCGAGGTATCCGACGAGGACGGCGTCGGGCCTGTTTTTTCCGCGGTAGGCCGAGGTGCGGCGGATCAGCCGCGCCCATTTTCCGGCGATTGCGGCGGCGAACCGCAGAGCGCTTGCCGGGCTCGTCAGCGACTTCACCCTCTGCGCCGTTCCGACTCCCAAAGGCTCATCGACCTCCCGAACGGCGAACCCCCGTTCGCGCAGGCCTTCGAGCAGCACGCCGACGCGCGGGTGCAATCGAACGTCGTAAGTTCCGAATCCAAGGATTCTCAACGTTTCTCCTTCACAAGCCGAATCGCGTGCGAGCCGCGAGCAAACCGAGTGCAACCCGCATGCGCGACGCCGCTCCAACGCAAGCGCGCCTAAATCGGCCCGCCGGGCGCGTGCCGCGCGTTGCCGCCGGGTTCGAGCTGTACGGCGCCGCCGGGTGTAGGCCGCGTCTCACCGCGACGCGCGGCGTCGCGTCCATCGCCATGCCCGCCCCCTTCGTCCCCGTCTTGATCGCCGTGCGCGGCCCCTTCCCCGCCGGAAGCGGCGTCGTCGTGCGCGCAGGCGGCGTCCTCGCGCGAGCCGCGGCCCAGCATGACTTCCTCCCGGGAGGCCTCGCCGTATTGCAGCGCCTTCATCCGCTCGAGCGTGTCTTCTATCAGCACCCGGTTCGTGCGCTGAAGGTCGGCGACCACCAGCAGGCCGGCGCTCAGCAGGCTCGTGACGATCATGGCCGTTCCGAATATAAGCGATTGAACATGCCCCCCGCTCTCGCCTTGGAACCAAAAGACGAGGAAGCGCAGGAACGGCACAAGCCCGACGATCCCGGTCGCCACGGCCAGGAATCCGAGCGGAATATGGGGTTTGTACATGAGGAAGGACCTCACGATCGCCTTCCCCGATTTGTACATGTGTTGGAAGATGTTCGAGAACAGGCGGGACTCGCGGGTCTTTGGATTCGTGCGAATCTTCACCGATTCGATTCGCATGCGGAGGTTGCCCGCCTGAACGATGGTCTCCATGCAATAGGAAAACCCCGTGACGACGTTGAGCCGCAGCAAAGACCGTCGCGAATAGGCCCTGAATCCCGAGGCGGCATCCGGCAGCCGCGTCCCGGCGGCGAGGTTGACCATGCCCGATCCGAGGGATTGCATGCGCTTCTTGAACCGCGAAAAATGCGCGATGTCCTTGGTTTGGCGGTCCGCGATGACGATGTCGGCGCGCCCCTGAACAATCGGCGCGAGAAGATCGGGGATCCGCTCCTGCGGGTATTGGTTGTCGCCGTCGGTGTTGACGACGACGTCGGCGCCGTGGGCCAACGCATAGTCGACGCCGTCGCGGAAAGACCTCGCGAGGCCCTGGTTTCTGGTGTGCCGGACGATGTGCGCGACGCCGCAGGCGCGGGCCGCTCGAACGGTGCCGTCCGTCGATCCGTCGTCGATGACGAGGATCTCCAGCTCGTCGACGCCCTCGATCGCGCGGGGAATCGACTCGAGAACCATGGGAAGCGTCGCTTCTTCGTTGAAACAGGGTATTTGGACGAAGACCTTCACGGTTGCCTCCCACGCATGTCTTTCAGATCAGCCTCCTCGCGTCGCTTTCACGCCTGCCCCTTGCGCCGGCCGGCGGAGCGGCGACGCGCCGGTTGGATCGCCTGAATCGGACCGTCTATTCGTCTGAGTCCGACGTCCTAATCGCCCTAGTCGCCCGGACGAACAGACTGACGCCGCTTGAGCGATTGTCGTCACAGCCTTTCAAGGGTACCATCCAGTAGTCTGATTGACATGAAAATTTCGGTCATCGGGTGTGGCTACCTCGGCGCAGTGCATGCCGTCGCCATGGCCAGCCTCGGCCACAACGTTGTGGGCATTGACAGCAACCTCGCCAAAATTTCGTCGCTCTCGTCCGGGCAGCCGACAATTCTAGAGCCCGGATTCGAGGGCCTGCTCAGGGAGGGCCTGGATTCTGGCCGGCTGGCATTCTCCGCCGACCCCGAGGCGGCTGGCGGCGCCAGGGTCCATTTCATCGGAGTCGGGACCCCGCAGAAACCGGATTCGCACGCGGCCGACCTCGCCTTCCTCGACGACGCCGTCGATTCGCTCCTCCCCCGTCTTCACGAGGGCGACGTCGTGGTCGGAAAGTCCACGGTGCCCGTGGGGACCGCGGCGACGCTCGAGCCTCGCATCCGGCGCGCGGGGGCCTGCCTCGTCTGGAACCCCGAGTTTTTGCGGGAGGGATCGGCGGTCAGGGACACCCTCGAGCCGGACCGGCTGGTCTACGGCCTGTCCTGCGAGGAGGCGGATGCGCGCGCGGGCTGCGACGCGCTCGACGAGTGCTATGCCGCGCTCATCGCCGCGGGCGTCCCCCGCCTGACGATGGACTTCGCCACCGCCGAGCTCGTCAAGGTCGCGGCCAACTCCTTCCTCGCAACGAAGATCTCCTTCATCAACGCGATGTCCCAAGCCTGCGACGCCACCGGCGCGGACGTCGCCTTGCTCGCCCGCGCCCTGGGATTCGACGAACGCATCGGGCATCGGTTCCTGCGGGCGGGGATAGGGTTTGGCGGCGGCTGCCTGCCAAAGGACATCCGCGCGCTGCGGGCCCGGGCGGAGGAGCTCGACCTGCACGAGGCTTTCGGATTTCTCGCCGAGGTCGAGCGCATCAACGACGGCCAGCGGGCTCGAATCGTCGAAGTGCTCGAGGGCCTCACAGGCGGTCTCGAAGGCCGCAGGGTCGCCGTTCTGGGAGCGACGTTCAAACCCGACACGGACGACATCCGCTCCTCGCCCGCGCTGAAAATGGCGTCTGCCCTCGTCGAACGGGGGGCGCACGTGACGATCGCGGACCCGGCGGCTTCGGCGGAGGCAGTCGCGGCCGAGGTCGAAGGCGCAGCGTTCTTCGCCGACGTCGAGGCCGCCGTCGCCGGCGCCGAGGCAGTGCTTTTGTGCACGGAATGGGAGCAATACGTGCGGCTCGACCCCGCGCGAATCGGAGAGCTCGTAAGCGAGCGCGTCGTCGTGGACGGGCGCAACGCCCTCGACCCCGACGCATGGAAGCGCGCCGGGTGGACCTATCGAGGCGTCGGCAAGCGTTGAGCCAAGCGTTCCCGCAGCCGAGCAGAAGGCGGCGTCCAGACAAAAAGGCGGCGTCCAGACAAAACAGATAGACTTGCCCAACGATCGATCTTTCTTGCCCATTGACAGAAGAGAGGAAACGCATGCGCGTTCTCATCACGGGAGGCGCCGGCTTCATCGGCGCGAACTTCGTTCATTCCACGGTCGAGTCGATGCCGGACGCCGACGTCGTCGTCCTCGACAAACTGACCTATGCGGGGAACCCGAAGTCCATCGAGGGGCTGGACCGCGTCGAGCTGGTCGTGGGCGACATCGCGGACCCCGACACCGTGGATCCGCTGGTCAAGGACGCCGACGTCGTCGTCAATTTCGCCGCCGAGTCGCACAACGACAACTCGCTGAACGACCCGAGCCCGTTCATCCGCACGAACATCGAGGGCACCTTCCGGCTTCTGGAGGCCGTTCGCCGCCACGGAACGCGTTTCCATCACATTTCCACCGACGAGGTCTACGGCGATCTTGAGATCGGCGAGTCTCGCCGGTTCATGCCCGGCGACCCGTACGCGCCGTCGAGCCCCTACTCCTCCTCAAAGGGCGCCTCGGACCTTCTGGTGCGCGCATGGGTGCGTTCTTTCGGCGTCCCCGCAACGATTTCGAACTGCTCGAACAACTACGGCCCCTACCAGCACGTCGAGAAATTCATCCCGCGCACGATCACGAACATGATCGACGGAATCCGCCCACGCGTCTACGGAACGGGCGAACAGGTGCGCGACTGGATCCACGTGCGCGACCACAACACCGCGGTGTGGGAGATCATTGACAAAGGCCGCATCGGCGAGACCTACCTGATCGGGGCCGACGGCGAGAAAAACAACCTCGAAGTGGTTCAGATGATCCTCGCGGAGTTCGGCCGCGAGCCCGACGATTTCGACCACGTCAACGACCGCCCCGGCCACGATCAGCGCTACGCGATCGACAACTCCAAGCTCGTCGAGGAGACCGGCTGGAGCCCGAGCTTCGCCGACTTCGCGGCCGGGCTGCACGACACCGTCGAGTGGTACAAGGCCAACGAGGACTGGTGGCGTCCGCAGAAGGAGGACGTCGAGGCCAAGTACGCCAAGACCGGACAGTGAGCGCAGCCGGGCAGTGATTCGGGCGGCACAACGCCGACCGGAACCGAGCCCCCGGTTCAGGGCGGCTGCGACTGGCCGACTCGGCAGACCGGCAGAAGCAAAGCGGCTGCGACCGGTGCAGGGTCGGTCGCAGCCGCAAGATTGGCGCAGCCGGATCAGCCTCGGCGAACGCCGAAGGTGTCGACCCGATTTCCGTCCCAGTCGCCGACGAACGCCCTGTCGCCGACCCGTCCGTAATCGACGACGCGGTCGGCGTCGCCGTTGTGGAGGCTCTTGGAGACGTAGAAGGTCTTGCCGCGGCGCACCGCGAGCGCGTCCTTGGCCGATCCGCCGAAGTGCCCGACGAAGACTTCGTCCTCGGCCCTGCCGTAGGGAACCACCCTGTCCGCCGGGCCCGAAGACATCGTGTTGCGAATGTGATATTCGTTGCCTCGACGCACGGCGAAGGTGTCGCGGCCGTCGCCGTCCCAGTCGCCGACGAGCACGACGTCGCCCGGCTTGCCGTAGGCGATCGCGTAGTCGGCGGTTGCCGCGCCGACCCTGTTCGAAACGTGGAAGACGTTGCCTCGGCGTATTGCGAGCGAGTCCTTGCCGTCGCCGTCCCAGTCGCCCACGTAGTACTCGTCGCCGGGAATCCCGTAGGCGGCGGTGAACTTCGGGGCCGCCGTGGGAGCGCTGACATTGTTGACGGCGAACGTGTTGCCCCTGCGCAGGGAAACCGTGTCCTTTCCGTCGCCGTCCCAGTCGCCCACAATCTCGGTGTCAGAACTCAACCCGTAGGTGAAGGTGTGGGTGGCGTTGCCGCTCCACGCGTTGTTGAGGTAGTAGGTAGGGGACGACGCCGGCTGGGGCTGAGGCTGGGGCGCCGCGGCTGCTCCGCCCATGATCCTCTGGTACTTGGCCGCCGTCGCCGCGCGGATTTGATCGAGGTACCCGTAGATCGCGCCGGGGCAGGATGTGGACTTGACGTCCTTGTGCCCGACGATGCGGGGAAGGGCGCTTCCCGCGGGAAGCGCGGCGCCGGTGCCCCTCGGAACCGTCATCGTGCCTCGGCTGCTCGGATTGACGCCGCCGAGAACGAAGCGCGCGGCAATGACGTCGGAGAAGGTTTCGCGGATGAGCGGTGTGACGCTCGCCGCCGAACTGTAGGTGCCCAAAACCGAGACCCCGAAGGTGCCCTGGTTGCGGGGGGCGGCGTGCGCGCCGGTCACCACTTTGCCGTGCGGGGCGGCGAGGGTGCCGGAGCGGCCCTCCCAACGCCCGCCGTACTTGTCGATGAGGACGTTGTATCCGATGTCGCCCCATCCGCGGGTGATCGAGTGGTAGCTGTAAATTCCCCGAATTGTCGCCGGCACTTGCGCTTGGCTGTAGTTGTTCGACCCTGCCGTGTGATGGATGATCGCGCCCTCAAAGTTCTCGTAAGAACGCGGCCACGACATCTTCCTCTCGTCGGCTCCCCATGCCGAGCGCGGGTGGATGCGCGCAAGGTTGTCGGCGGCGGCGATCTGCGGGGTCGTCAGCTGCCGCGCCGCGGGAGCGTCGGCCTTCGCCGCGGCGCCGGCCCGTCCCTGCGGGGAGGCCTGGCCTTGCGGAGAGGCTGCGGCAGCCGGGCCGCCAAATTGCGACGTCGAAGCTACGCCCGTCGCTTTGCCCGAGAGGATCGACCGCTCCTCGTCCGGGTTGGCGACCGGGGCGGTCAGGCTCTTGGCCGCGGGCTGTTGAGCTGCGGCGACCTTGTGGACGTCTGCGACCTTTTTGGTCGGCCCCTCGCCGTTGACGAGGTTGACGGCGAGCCCGGCGGGAAGGCTGCCGCTTCCCTTGATGCGAATCTGAACGCCCGTCGACCCGCCGGAAACGTTGGCTTCCGTTCCAGGGCGCCCGTCCTCGCCCTCTTCGACCGAAAGGACGTACCAATCCGACCATCCCTTGGCGTCTAGAGTGCGCATTTCGACGGTGGCGCCGCTCGGCAAGGACTGGCCCTTGTTCCATGTCAGGCCGGCGACGGCGAATTCGTCGACGGAGAGCGGTTCGGAGACGAAAAGGTAGCCGCTGGGAGGCCTTGTCGAATCTGCCTTCTGAACCGATTCGGCCTGCGGCGCCTCTTGAGCGGGCTCGGGCTGCGGTTGTTCCGCCTGTTGCACGGAAGGCTGCCGCGCCGTCGGCGTGCTTTCCGTCGCGCCCTTGACGTTGCCCGTTTGCGTCGAGCCTTCGGACTGCCCGGGTCCTTCAGATTTCGGGGAATCGATCGGTTGTGCGAAGCCGTCGGACTGCCCAAGCCCGTTGGCCGAAGCGCCGAGGCCGTTCGCCCGGCCTGCCCCAGTCGAAGCCAGGCGCGCGCCGCCCGAGGTCCGTGCGGCAAAGCCGCTTCCGGCTGCGGATGCGGGCGCACCGGCCTGCGTTCCGAGCTCAGCATCCGCTTGCGTTTCGAATTCTGCGCCGGCCTGAGCTTCGGATTCATTGCCCGCTCCAGTGCCCGCGGCGGTGGCGTCGGCGGCTTCCGAAGCCGTCAGGGCGGCGTCCTTGCCAGTTTGAGTCAAGGAGCCTGAACCGTCTGTGATGGCAAGGGTCTGGGTTTTCTCCGAGCCGCTCTGCGGGGTCATCGGAATGTTGCCGTCGGCTGCCCCTGCCAGTCCGGAAACGGACGACGCGCGGTTGACCGCAGCCGCTTTGACGGAAGCCGATGCATTTCGCGTCCCGGCAACCGGATTTCCTGAGGCGAACACGGGAGTGCCCACGAAGATGAGCGACGCGGCCAACGAGAGGCCAGCGAAGCGTCGAATGGTCATACTTGTTCCTCCAATTTTTCTCCCTCCAAAAGAGAAATGGTAATCCACTGTACATCACCGGTTTAACAGAATGCACATTTGTCACATTCGCAACATTTCGGCCCAAACTGACACCATGTGAGGTATAAGCACACGCGAACCGACGCGGATTTGCCACACCTGCACAGCCCGCATTTCGCCGGGTTTACAGGCATCCCAAAAGCCCCACAGACCCCGACGACGCTCACAAACCTCACGGGTCCCAACACACACTGCTGCACGTCCGGATGCAACGGCGACACCTGCCAATCACCTCGGCGCGCCAAGACGGCAGGGACCGAATCGCGGAGCTTATGACGCAACTGGGCGCCCATTCCGATCCCCACCCTAAAACTGGGCGCTTATCCCGAGGCCCAAACATAAAACTGAGCGCCTGTCAGGGCATTCAGCCCCACACGAGGAACTTCCTGGCGTTTCGCTCCAGAAAACCGGCGTTCAGCCCCAAAGGGGCGCACAAAACCCAATTTCGACGCCCGGCATAACTCACGCTAGCCTTCCGCAAGGCTCGTATTTCCCTTTTCCCCGGCCTCGCCGCGACGATTTCTTCTCGCCCTTGACTTCTTCTCGCCTCGTCGGGACAAGCGGACGAGCAATTCCTCGCGCGCTTTTAGTCCGGCTCGCAGCGCCCAGCGCAACGGCGCCTGACAAGGCTTGGAGTATACGCCGTCGAGGTATCGGGCGGCCGAGCGATGGTGCGCGCGGATCATGTTCTCGGGCTTGCTCCGCCAGCTTGCGCCCTGATCGTGCACCACTTCGGCGTCGGGGACGAAAACGCTCTGCCACCCCGCGGAAGCCAGCTGTTCTCCCAACGTCGTGTCCTCGAAAAACATGAAGTACGACTCGTCAAACCCGCCGACGGCGTCGAATGCCTCGCGTCGAAGCAGCAGGCACGAGCCGGAGAGCCAGTCGACGACATGGGCCCGCGTGGTGTCGGCGTTCTCGCGGTAGGCTCGCGAGAACGGGTTGTTCGGCCAAACTCCGACCAAAAGCGCATGCCCGACGCCGGAAACGAGCCGCGGGAACTTGCGGGCGGAGGGGTAGACGGTTCCCGCGCGATCGCGCACAAGCGGCCCGAAGGCCCCCCCGCGGGGCCACGCGGCCGCGGCCGCGATCAGTTTGTCGATGGCGCCGGGCAGAAAGACGACGTCGGGGTTGACGACGACGATCCACTCGGAGTCCCGCGAGTCAAGCGGACCCTCGGCGGAAGGCGCACCGGGAAAGCCGGATGCATTCACGGTGCCAGAATCGACGTCCGCGCCGGTCAAGCCCTGGACGTCATTCGATTCCCGCGCGTTGAGCGGCCGCCCCTCAAGCGACCCCGTTGTCCGGCCGGGCGCGGCCGCGCTCCGTTCGCGCAGCGCCTTCACACCCCGGTTTACAGCCGTTCCATAGCCGAGGTTCCGGCCTGGCCTGAGGACGGCGGCGCCGTAGATCCGACCCACGGCGTCGACCGTTTCAGCGTCGGTCCCGTTGTCGACGATGACGACGTCGACGGCCCTGCGCGTTGCCTCGCCGACGGACTCCGCCCACAACGCGAGCTCCTCCCCCGGATTGAAGGCGACGGTGACAATCCTCAGGCGTTCGTTGTTCACTGAATAAGACTAACCTCCCGCAGCGCCTCGCGTTTCCAGCGTCCGGTTCCCATCCGTTCCGAGGCGGAAGAAAATCACCTCGTCTTCCAGGCGGAGCGCGGCGCCTCAGGCCTCGAAGCACCGCTGTCTTCAACCTCTTCCCATTCTGGGCAACGCGCGTTTCCATTCCGGGCGATGCACGTTCCCATTCCGGGCAACGCGCGCTCTTTAGGCGCTTCCGTCCCCAAACTCCACGCGCTCTGCGCGACTGAGTTCACCGCTGCGTGCCACCGGCCGGCCTCTGCGCGCCGGGGAAACTGAACGGATGCCGCCCCTCTTCGCCCTCGACCGTGTCAAGCCCCCAACCACTGTGAAGACCGCTACATTTCGCGGAAGACGCTTACGTCGGCAGTCGTCGGCCAGACCTGCACATTTGGGTCGGATGTTCCGCGGGTGTTCTCGGACTTTGCCCCATTACCTCGCCGTCCGCACTTATCGACATCGACGTCGGCCTCCGTCGCACAAGTCCCCATTGACAAGCGTTCCCCGCGCTCCCACAGGAACGGCACGTACTATTGGCAAGGTGAGAAGAAAACAACGCGATGCCGCCCATATGGCGGCCGGCCGTCGGCCACGGCACATTTTCAGGATCGCGGCGCTGTGCCTTTCCGCGCTCCTGCTGACAGGTGCTTCGGCCGTTGTTTTCCTGTACCTCGGCCTCAATGCGCGGCAGCATCCCCAGGAGTCCGATCCGAGCAAGCCCAGCAAAAAGAACAGCTCAATGAACGTCCTCATCATCGGATCGGACTATCGCAACGGGGAGTCGGACGTCGATGGCGCAGGCTCGACGGGAGAGGTCGCAGGAATGCGATCGGACACGACGATGCTCATGCACATTTCCGCCGATCGCAAGCGCGTCGAAGTCGTATCGATTCCCCGGGACACCCTCGTAGACATTCCCGAATGCAACGTGAGAGACAAAGACGAAAAGGTCCTCTACACCACCGAGCCGCAGGAGAATACGCGCTTCAACTCAGCATTTGCCAAGGGCGGGGCCAAACTCAATGCTGGATCGGCCGCCAACTGCACGATGAGAACGGTTGAAAAGCTCACCGGGTACAAAGTGCACATCGACAACTACATGGTCATCAATTTCGCGGCGTTTAAGAGCATCGTCACCCAGCTCGGAGGCGTTCCGGCCTATTTCGAGGACGACGTCGACGACAAGGAGGCCGGCCTCAAGGTCAAGGCGGGATGCCGTCTCCTCAACGGCGACCAGGCGCTGGCGTTGGCCAGGGCGCGCAAGACTTTCGGCGACGGCTCGGATCTAGGCCGCGTGAACAGGCAGCAGGAGCTCGTCAAGACGATCATCAGCGAGGCAATGGATCTTGACCTTTTCTCCGACAGCGTCAAGCTTTACAGAATCGCCAAAGGCACCATGAAAAACATCGACACAAACGAGGGATTCGGCGACGTCGAGAATCTTGTCAGCCTTGCTTCGTCTCTTCAGGATGTCGCCCCAAACGACGTCAAGTTTCTCACGATGCCCTTCAAGCATAAGGGCGCCTACGTGGTCCAGCGCGACGAGGCGAGCAAGCTGTGGAAGAACATCGCCGACGACAAGCCAGTGAAGATGACCGTTGACCCGGCTGAGGGCACCGTCACCGACGCCGACTCCCCTTCCCAAGCTCCGGCGAGCGCGGGGGGAAGTGCGGAGAATGCGGCCAAAGAAAGCCCGGCTTCGCCCGAGGCTTCACAGTCTGCCAAGCCTTCGCCCTCGAGCAAGAAGACCCCGGTTTGCACTAGGAACAACGCCAAGTAAGCGGGTGCCCTATGACACAGCCTCCGTCCTTCGAGCCTGCCAAAAAGGCCGTGCGCCCAGACTCCTCGGGCGCCAAAGAAGTGGTCGGCGGCCGCTCCGGCGGCACGGGCAGCACGTCTGAGCAACTTCAAGAGTGGGCTGCGATCGACGGCCGCCCGCCGCAGCGTCAGCGCTCTCTGCTCGAAAAAGAACTCGGAATCGACCCGAACGAGCAGCGCGGTTCCTCGGAACAGTCCGCTTCCGCGGCGCAGCGCGGTTCTCGTTCGCGGTCGGGATCTGCCCAGCAACTTGGCTCCGCCCCGCGGCGCAGCTCCCTTCAACAGCCCGGTTCAGCTCAGCAGGTCGGGTCTGCGACGTCGGCTTCCGAGGCCTCTCAGGGCGCACGCCGCTCCGGGTCCACGAGCATCGCCAGGCCCGGAGGAAGCGCGCGGCGCCTCGACGACGATTCCGCCGCGGGCGCTCCTGGCCCATCCCAGCCTTCTTCTTACCCTCCCGCCTCGCGGGGCGCGCCGTCGGCGTCGTCACAGCGACCCTCGGGCGGCGCCTCCGCCTCCAATCTGTCGGGCTCTCCGAATTCACAGAGATCGGACGCGCTCGGTCGGCCCCTTCCGGCTCCGACCGAGCCTTTCCGAGCTGCCCAGCCTCAGGGCCCCGCCGAGCCGCCGCGCGGCCCCACACAGCCGCCGCAAGGCCCGACGGAACCGGGAGGCGGGCTCTATCCGCCGTCGAAGCCTCGCCGCAGGCACCCCTGGCGCCGCCGCATAGGCATCGCCCTCGTCGTCCTTCTGGTGCTTCTCATCGCCTGGCCCGCGTATCTCATCCATTACGGAAACTCGAAGCTCCACGACGTCGACGCGCTTTCCGACAAGGCAGACACCCCCGGCACGACGTACCTTGTGGTCGGCTCCGACAAGCGCGAGAAGGGCGCGATCGACGACCCGACCGCCGGGCAGCGTTCGGACACGATCATGCTCCTGCACGTGCCCGAGTCCGGCAAACCGGCTCTCGTCTCCCTTCCCCGCGACGCCTACGTGACAATCCCGGGCAACAACGCGGGCAAGCTCAACGCGGCCTATTCGATCGGCGGGCCCAAGCTGCTCGTGCGCACCGTCGAGGAATTGAGCGGCCTGAAGGTGGACCACTACATCGAGGTTTCCATGGGCGGGGTCCAATCCCTCGTCGAGGCCGTCGGCGGAGTCAACCTCTGCTACGACGCCGACGTCAACGACCACGACTCGGGCCTGGTGTGGACGAAGGGCTGCCATGACGCCGACGGCCCCACGGCCCTCGCCTTTTCGCGCATGCGCAAATCCGACCCTCTCGGGGACATCGGCCGAGCGCTCCGCCAGCGCCAGGTCGTCTCGAAGGTCGTCTCCAAGGCGGCCTCGCCCTCCACGCTCATCAATCCGATGCGCCAGCGTTCCCTCGTCGGCACGGTGGCCGAGCATCTGACCGTCGACCCCGACACCGGCATGGTCGCTCTGGGCCGGGCGGGATTGAGCATTCGCAAGGTCATGGGCCCCGACGGGCTCATGGGCGCGCCGCCCATTTCGAGCATGAACTACCGGGTGGGCCAGCAATCGGCCGTGCGCCTCGATCCCGCCAAGATTGACGGGTTCTTCGAGAAACTCCGCAACGGGACTCTGACGTCGAGCGATTTCTTTTCCCCGACCTAAGCTACGAGTTTCCGTAGCGGCGGGCGGGGTCGGCTGCAACAGTGCGGACGACTCTCCGCGACGGCGGACGCCCATTGCGACAGCGCGCTTCACCGCCGTAAGGACATTCGCCGGCCGTTCAGCACGATGCACGGGCGGTTCAGCCGTCGAGCTTTCCGCGCAGCGCGGCCCCCTTGGCCTTGGCCGTCTCCCTGAGCCCGTCCTGGAATGCCGCCATTCGATCGCGAACGTCCCGGTCCGTCGGGGCGCTGCCGATGATGCGCGCGGCGAGAAGCCCGGCATTCCGCGCCCCGGCGATCGACACCGTCGCCACCGGCACGCCAGCCGGCATTTGGACGATCGACAAGAGCGAGTCCATTCCGTCGAGATGCCGCAGCGGCACCGGGACGCCGATGACGGGCAACGGCGTCAAGGCGGCGAGCATTCCCGGAAGATGAGCCGCGCCTCCCGCGCCCGCGATGATCGCGCGAAGCCCCCTCTCGCTTGCCTTGCGCCCATATTCGACCATGTCTTCGGGCATCCGGTGAGCCGAGACGACGTCGACCTCGTAGGCGATGCCGAACTCGTCAAGCGCCGCGGCGGCGTCTTCCATGACCTTCCAGTCCGAATCCGATCCCATGACGATTCCAACGATTGCGTTCATGCCTCGATTTTCTCACGCGGGGCGCGGGTCCGCTTTCCCGCAAAGGACGCGCAGCCGCTTCCTCGCGAGAAGCTTCACGGCCGCCTCCGCGAAGAGGCACGCGGCGCCGTTGCGTTTCCCACGCGGCTGCGCTTTGCGCATGCGCGGCTGCAGCTCCCGCCCGGGAAGGGCTAGCCCCGCGCTGTTGGGCTTCCCGCAGGCGCGCCGCGCCCCGCCAGCGCCTCGACCGTCTCGCGCGCCTGGGCTCTCGCCGCGTCGAGATTGTCGCCGCACACGGTGACGTGGCCCAGCTTGCGGCCCGGCCTCACCTCCTTGCCGTACACGTGAATCTTCGCCGAAGGGTGCAAGGCCATCGCCTCGGGGTAGGCGTCGCGGGGGTCCTCGAGCTCCGAACCGAGCAGGTTGACCATCACAGCCCACGGGGCCAGCAGGTCCGTGGACCCGAGCGGAAGGTCAAGCACGGCTCGAAGGTGCTGCTCGAATTGGCTCGTCACCGCCCCTTCGATCGTCCAATGGCCGGAGTTGTGCGGACGCATCGCCAGCTCGTTGACCAGAATGCGCCCGGCGTCGTCGACGAACATTTCGACGGCTAACATCCCCACCACGCCAAGCTCCTCGGCGATGGCCTTCGCAACGTCGGCGGCGCGCCCGGCGACGTCGGAAGGAACCCGCGCGGGCGCAATGGTCTCGGCGCACACTCCCCCGCGTTGGATCGTTTCGACGGCGCACCAGCTTGCGATCTCGCCGCCTGGGCGGCGGGCAACGAGCTGGGAGATCTCGCACGTGAAGGGCACGAGTTCCTCGATGAGCAGTCCCTCGCCTCCTGCCGCATCCAGCCACTGGCCCACGGGCGCCGACGTCTCGCATCGGCCGCCGGGCGCCAACCTGATTTCGGCGACGCCCTTTCCGTCGTACCCGTCGCGCGGCGTCTTGACGACGGCCCGCCCGCCGAGCTCTCGCAGCGCGGAGGCGATCTCTTCGTCGTTCCTCGCGGCGAACCAGCGCGGGCACTCGATTCCCGCGTCGGTCAGCCTTCGCCGCATGAGCAGCTTGTCCTGCGCGAAGGCGAGCGCTGACGCTCCCGGACGCACGGGGGCGACGCCGGCCGCTGCGGCAAGGATCTCGTCCGGCACATGCTCATGTTCCACGGTCACTGCGTCGACGCCGCGCGCGAGGGCCAGGACGGCGTCGGCGTCGTCGGCCGCCCCCACGACGGAAAGCGGGACGACCTGGCCAGTGGCGCCGTCGGGCGCTTCGACCAGAGCGCGCAGCTCGATTCCCAGAGCGATGGCCGCTTCTTGCATCATGCGGGCAAGTTGGCCTCCGCCGACGACGCCGATCCGCGGCGCACCCGCCGCGGCCCCTGTCCCGACGACTTTGCTATCGGACACGTACCCTCCCGTGTTTTTCACATTTCAGCTTATGTCTTTTTCCCATTATCCCCGGTTACACTTACGTGGTGCTGTCGAATCTCATACGCAAACTTCTGCGGGGCCAGACTTTCCGAGAGTGGTTTGTCGAGTTCTTACAGTTTTGCACCGTGGGCTTGGGCGCCTACATCGTCGACGTCGGCCTTTTCAATCTTTTGGCCTATTCGCTTCCAATCGACCTTCCCGGCGACAAGTCGCTCACCGCCAAGATCGTCTCCGTGACCGTTTCCGTGATCTTCGCCTGGATCGCCAACAGGCTGTGGACTTTCAAGAAGAGGCGCAACGAGAACAAGGGCCGGGAATTTGCCATGTTCGCGCTGGTGAACCTCGGCGGCCTGCTCATCGCCCTCGGCTGCCTGGGCTTTTCCCGCTACGTCCTGCATTTGACCACCCAGTTTGCGGACAACGTCTCCGGCAACATCGTCGGCCTCGTGCTCGGCACAGCCTTCCGATACGTCATGTACCGCTATTTCGTCTTTTCCCCGGCCTCCCGCTGCGAGAAGGTCGCCTCCTGCGGCGAGAAAACGGCCGACGCATAAAGATACAAGTCCGACGGCGGAGCAAACGCGCGTGCCAAATCGGACACCGGCAGATCCCGATGGCCGCTTCATCGTCACCCTGGCTTGACCCCTCCGCCGTCTGCTCTTTCTGCGTCTACTCGCAAGAGCTTGATCAACCGCCGCGGCCGCGACCGTCTCAGAACGCCAATCGATTGTCGTAAAATGCCCTTCCGCTTTGGCAGAGGCGGATAAAATCGTCTATCGCCGCCGCCTGCGCGCACCCACCGAGACGATCGCCCCCGCCGGGAGGATCTCCTGCGGGTTGATCGACTTCGGGACGGCGTTGAGGGTCAGCCGGAAGATCGGCGGCGCCGCCTGCGCCAGCTCGAGCCTGCCGCCCGCGCCCTCGGCGAGGCTGCGCGCCAGCGGAAGGCCGATTCCCGTTGACCCGCCGGTCGAGACGCCCTTGTTGAAGATCGCGTCGACGAGGTCCTTGCGAATGCCCTCGCCTTCGTCGGAGATGTCGATCACCACTCCCTTGCCGACCTTCCGCGCAGCGACCTTCGTCGTCCCCCCGCCGTATTTGAGGGAGTTCTCGATGAGAGTCGCCACAATCTGCGCGAGGGCGCCGGGCGTTGCGAGCACCGCCACTCCAGCGTCGTCCTCGAATACGAGGCGCCTGTCGGCCTTGGCGAACGAGCGCTCCCACTCGTCGGCCTGCTGTTCGAAGAGCCTGGAAAGGGAGACAGCCTCGGTGCTGGCCTCCACGGCGCGCGAGGAACGCAGCAGATCGGTGACGACGCCGGTGAGCCGCTCCACCTGTTCCAAGCACGAGGCGGCCTCCTGACGGACCTCCTCTTGCTCGGAAATATACTCGATCTCCTCGAGCTGCATCGACAGAGCGGTGAGCGGCGTGCGCAGCTGATGCGAGGCGTCCGCGGCGAACTGCCTTTCAGCCGCGATGCGCCCGGCCATGCGGTCGGCGGTTCTCACGAGTTCCTCGTAGACGAGGTCGATCTCCTCTATCCCCGATTTCTTCATGCGCGGGCTCGCCTGGCCGGCGCCGATCTGCTCCGCGGCCGCGGCGAGGTAGATGAGCGGCGCGGATATCCTCCGCGACTGGCGACGGGCCAGGGCAACGGCCACGACGAAGGACACCGCGACGGCGGCCCCGCCAAGGGAGATGAACAAACCGATCCTGCGCCACACAGCGCTTCGCTCTATGCCCACCGTCACCTGCGCCCCCGAGGTTCCCGTGGCCGTATGCTCGATGGCGTCCTCGTCGGTTTGCGCGCCGACTTCCGCCTTCTCCCCCCAGATCGCGACGCGAACGAACATGGGGTACGTCGCGCCGTCGACGGTCGCGCGCATGACGTCGAGGGGCAAGACGTCGAAGTTGCCCTGCTGCCCTCTGCCCTTCAACCCCTCGCGCTGATCCGAGACGTTCTTGTCGACGACGTTGGCGATCTGCGTCGCCCGACGATGGACGTCCTCGTCCGCGCTGCGGAGAATGTACAGCGAGCCCAGGGCCATCCCCGGCAGGCCGAGCAGGAGGACGGCGACCGTCACGGCGACCGTCGTCATCGTGAGGGCCCGCCTGCGCATCGCTCACTCCCTTTCGAGACGGAATCCCACTCCGCGCACCGTCGAAATGTAGCGCGGATCCGAGACGGAATCCCCGAGCTTCCGGCGCAGCCACGAGACGTGCATGTCGAGCTTCTTCGAGGCGTCGTCCTCCGGCGCATCCCACACGTCCCGCATGATGTCGGCGCGGGAAACCGCCTGCCCGGCGTTGCGCGCGAGGACCACGAGCAGGTCGTACTCCTTGCCGGAGACCCCGAGTTCCGTCGTTCCGCGGACGACCCTGTGGGCGGGAACGTCGATGGTCAAATCCTGGACGCGGATGACGTCGCTCTCGCTGGCTTCGCTTCGGCGCAGCACCGCACGCACCCGCGCGAGAAGCTCGGCGAGGCGGAAAGGCTTGGTGACGTAATCGTCGGCTCCGGCGTCGAGGCCGACGACCATGTCGACCTCTTCCGAACGGGCCGTGAGGATGAGAATGGGAAATATCCAGCCCTGGGAGCGGGCATGGCGTGCGACGTCAAGGCCGTCCATGTCGGGAAGGCCGAGGTCCAGGATGGCGACGTCCACGCCGCCGCTCATCGCCTCAATGGCGCCCCGGCCGGTCTCCGCCAGGTGCACGTCGTATCCCTCCCGCCCGAGGGCGCGCAGGAGTGGTCCGGAGATCGCGGTGTCGTCCTCTACAAGAAGCATCTTCGTCATGAGCTGATTCTAATGCAATTCCGTTAAAATTTGCCTCCCTGCCTTAGGAAACCTTTACTTTTAAAACACCGAGTCGCAGGCCGCCGCTTTCCGAGGCCTTAACGGCGCTCCGAGTTCATAAAGAACATATGCGCAAAAGGCCGTTCCTTCGCTCGCGTACGGGCATCCCGCCGCCTGAGCGGCGGCCCGAATCGCGGCAGTTTCCTCAGCCTTGCAGGCGCCTGGCGCCCACCCGGGCGAAGGCAGGCCCCAGTCTGCGTATTTCGCGGCGAGATCAGACTTCTGGCGCCCACCCGGGCGAAAGCAGGCCCGTCACGACGAGGGCATCCTCCGCACCTCGACCGCTTCGATCTTTCCGAAACCTTGAAGATTCGGGCTTCCGGCCGGGACGAGCGTGTAGCGGCCGGGCACGAGCGAACGCAAGGTTTCCGCGGTTTCGCTGTCGGTCAGGATCGTCCCGGATTCGGCGACGTCGACCAAGCGGGAAGCGAGATTGACCTTGGGTCCGAAAATGTCGCCGAAGCGCGAAACGACGCCTCCCCACACGATGGAAGCCCGCACCGGGAGCATGCCGGGCACCTTCCGCAGCTCGTCCACGACGTTCGTCACCACCCGCGCGCCCGTGTCGAGGTCGTCGGCGATGTAAAGGAAGGCGTCTCCGATGCTCTTGACCACTCGAGCGCCGTGGGCGTGGATGGCCATGCGGCATGTGAAGTCGAACTCCTCGACGAGCTCGATGAACTCGGCCGACCCCAGCTCGTTCGATCGATTCGTGAAGGCCACCATGTCGATGAACCCGAAGGCCCTGCGCAGCGTGACGTCGGAGGCCTCGGTCAGCTCCATCTGGGAGACCTCCGTCTCGCTGCGTCGGAGGAGGGCGACCATGTGGCGCCTCCACGAGTATTCCATCTGCCGACGCAGATAGTCCTCGTAGTCGATGATATTGTCGAGGACCCAGAACCTCGCCGAGATCCCGTCGAGTCCAAGCTCCCTGCGGGCATAATCGACGAGCACCTCGTGCTGCCAAAGAACGAGGCGGTCGGACATGTGGGATTGGGCGCGATTGAGCGATTCCAGGGTTTCGCGGGTCAGCAGGCCCGAGCGAAGCGCCTTCGCGTGAAGTCGCATGGCATCGACGTCGCCGTCGGTGAATATCCGTTTCTCGCGGCTCTCCGAGACCGTGGGAAAGCCCATGGCCAGCCAGAAGCGGAGCGCCGTTTCGACGTCGAGCCCCGCGAGCTCGGCCGCCTGCGGGAGGGAATATTGCTCCTCTCCGTCGAGCAATCCATGCGCGTGCCGTTCGACGGTGTTGAGCGGCACGCTTTCCTCGCTCTGCCGACTCTCGTCGATCTGTCGACTCTCGTCGATCTGTCGGCTTTCGGCACCCTGTCGACTCTCGTCGATCTGTCGGCTTTCCGCGCCGGAAAGCCTCTTCTCGTTGCGGTCCACGACCTCGCCCACGGACCCGTTGTCCGCTTCCAGTCCTTTTACGTCGTGCAATTGTGTCACGTACCTCCCTCGTTTTGTGCCTTCAATCACATACTATACGGCACGGGAGAGGCCTACGTCACGTACTGCGGGCGAGCGTCGCTCGTCCAATGGCGGCACGGACGAGATCAGAACCGGCGAAAAGCCCGTGGAGGCGCAGGAAGCCGACGCCTGCGCCTCAGGAGTCCGTGGCAACCGGCTTGACCCCGACTGCCGCGGCGGCCGCGCCTCGGCCCGCAGCCTCTCAGCTCAAAAGCTCCAAGAATTGCGCTCATCGACAGGCAGAACCAGCCGCGTTCCCCGCCTCGAAGAGACGCCGGCTCAACGACGCCTCTTTACGGCCGGCTCAACGACGCTTCTTTTACGGCCGTCTCAACGACGTTCGATTTGCGGCAGGCCCCGCCACGCCTCGAAGAGGCGTCGAGGATTGCGCCAGCGGAAAATGCTCCACGCTTCTTTACGACCGTCTCAACGACGTTCGATTTGCGGCAGGCCCCGCCACGCCTCGAAGAGGCGTCGAGGATTGCGCCAGCGGAAAATGCTCCACGCTTCTTTACGACCGTCTCAACGACGTTCGATTTGCGGCAGGCCCCGCCACACCTCGAAGAGGCGTCGAGGATTGCGCCATCGGAAAATGCTCCTATGGCCTCAAGGGCCCGAATCGATAAACTTGGTCTATGACAAACACTCGCACCCCCAGCGCCATCGACGCACTCGCGAACGAGTACTTTCACGCAGACCTCGCTTTGTCTCCCGAAGCGGCCACCGTCGTGGGCACAGACGACGCCGACCACGGAGCCCTTTCGGACTATTCTCCCGCCGGTGTGGACGAGCAGCGCAGCTTGATATCCAGCACCCTCGCCAAGCTAAACGCCCTCCCGATCGCCGACGACGTCGATCGGATCACCGTGGCGGCGATGAACGAGCGCCTCGGGCTGGAGCTCGAGCTCATCGACTCCGGCGAGAGGTGCGGCGAGATCAACGTCATAGCCTCGCCCATCCAGGGCGTTCGCGACATCTTCGACCTCATGCCCACCGAAACCGAGGCCGACTGGGACAACGTCAACCGCCGCCTCGGCGTCGTCGCCGAGGCCCTCGAAGGCTACAAGGAATCCTTGCGGCAGCGAATCGCCTCCGGGCCCGCGATCCCGGCGCGCCAGATCGAGAGGTGCGCGGAGCAGTGCGAGGGCGCCGCCGGCTCGGCCTCCCCCTTTCTCCATCTGGTGAACAAACGGCCCGAAGTCGCCGCGAACGCCGACTCGGCGCGCGTCGCCTACGGTCAACTCGCCGAATTTCTGCGGCAGACGGCGTTGCCGACGGCGGTGGAGGAAGACGCCGTGGGCCGCGAGCGCTACAGCCTCTTCTCGCGCCACTTCCTCGGCGCGGACATCGACCTCGACGAGACCTACGAATGGGGAAAGGCCGAGCTCGCGGGGATCGTCGCGGAACAGGAAAGGACGGCGCGCGAGCTGTACGGGCCCGGCGTCGGCGTGCGCGAGGCGATGGAGAGGCTAGATTCGGATCCCAAGCGCAAGCTGTCCGGCGTCGAAGCCCTGCGAAGTTGGATGCAGGAGACGGCGGACGCCTCGATAGACGCGATGTCCCAGCATTTCGACATTCCCGAGCCGCTGCGCACGATCGAGTGCTGCCTGGCGCCGTCGGGAACCGGAATCATCTACTACACTCCCCCGACGGGCGATTTCTCGCGTCCGGGCCGCATGTGGTGGTCCGTGCCTTCCGGTGTCACGGAGTTTGCGACCTGGCAGGAAAAAACCACGGTCTACCATGAGGGCGTTCCGGGCCACCATTTGCAAATCGGGCTCACAACGTACATGCGCGACTCGCTCAACGACTGGCGACGGAACGGATGCTGGGTGTCGGGCCACGGCGAGGGCTGGGCCCTCTACGCCGAGCAGCTCATGGCCGAGCTCGGGTACATGGGCGAGCTGGGCGACCGCATGGGCGTGCTCGACTCGATGCGGCTGCGCACCTCGCGCGTGGTGGTGGATCTCGGCGTCCACCTGCGCAAAGACGCCGGCCCGTGGGGCGAGGGCGCGTGGGACGCCGATTCGGCGTGGCGCTTCCTGCGCGAGAACGTCGCCAGCGACGACGCCTTCCTGCGATTCGAGCTCAACCGCTACCTGGGATGGCCGGGGCAGGCGCCGTCGTACAAGATCGGCCAGCGCATCTGGACGCAGCTTCGCGAGGAGGCCCGGGCGAAGGAGGGCGCGAACTTCGACCTCAAGGCGTGGCACAACAGGGCCTTGTCGATCGGCTCGGTGGGCCTGGACGTTCTGCGCGAGGCCTTGGCGTGAGTGGGTCCTCGCGGGGACATACGGGCGAGGCCGGGCATGCCGGCGATACCGGGTATGACCCAGCGGGCGAGGCCAGACGTGACCTGGCGGGTGCAGCCGTGCCTGATGACCCAGCGGGCGAGGCCGGGCGCAACCGTCCCGTCAGTTTTTCCGGCGGCGCAGGCGGCGCCCATTCGCCGCAGAAGGCGCGGACGCGCGGCGGCAGGCTCGGCTTGACGGGCAACGGACGGCTCCGGCTGGCTCTGGCCAGTAAATCACCTGCACGGCTGGCCACCTTGCGGGCCGCGGGTTTCGATCCGCTCGTCCAGGTCTCCGACGTCGACGAAGAAGCCCTCCTCGAATCGGTTCGCGGCGGGCCGGCGCAAAAGGTCCTCGCCCTCGCGACGGCGAAGGCCCGTGCGGTGGCGTATGACGCGCGCGAGGCGGCGGGGGCCGACATCGTGGTCGGCTGCGATTCGATGTTCGAGTTCGACGGCGAGACGGTCGGCAAGCCCGGCAGCCCCGAAGCGGCGCGGGAGCGCATCGCGCGCATGTCCGGGCGCAGCGGAGTCCTTCACACGGGCCACCAGATGGTCCATCTGGAGAGCGGGGCGTCGCTGGGGGCGGTTTCCCACGCCGTCGTCCATTTCGCGCCGATGTCCGACGCCGAAGTCGAGGCATACGTCGCCACCGGGGAGCCGCTGCACGTGGCGGGCGCCTTCACCGTGGACGGGCTGGGCGGGCCGTTTGTCGAGAGGGTCGACGGCGACTATCACGGCGTGGTCGGCATCTCGCTGCCGCTGCTGCGCGCCATGCTGGCGAACTGGGGCGTCTCGATCACCCGGCTGTGGCAGCCGCCGGTCAATTTGGCGGGCGATGCGGATGACGAGGCCGACGTCACATCCGCCCCGGCGGGCACAGCGGATGCCTCTGCATCCGACGGCTCTGCTGCCGGCAAGCCACACAGCGGCAGACGCCGAAAAGGCGCGGACGGCTTTATTTTGTGTCCCTGCGGGTCCGAACACTGGGGCTTGGCGGGCGCCGCGGGGATCCTCGCCTTCCGCGAGCGCGAATCGATCGAGGTGCTCGTGCAGCTGCGCGCCGAATGGTCGCATTCGGGCGGGACGTGGTCGAACCCGGGCGGGGCGATTGGCTGGTCGGAGACGCCGCTGGAGGGCGCGCTGCGCGAATTCGAGGAGGAGACGGCGATCGGCGCCGGCAGCCTTGACGTGGTCGGCAGCATCGTGCGCGATCACGGCGACTGGCGCTACACGACGTTCGCGGCCCGCTGCGAGACGGCTGAGCCCGTGCCCAACGACGAATCCCTCGCGCTCGAATGGGCGCCCCTCGACGGTTTGCTGGAGGGCCGCCTCGACCGGCCGGTGCACCCCGCTTTCGCCGAAGATCTGCCGCGCCTGGCCGAGGTCATCCGCGGGAGTATTTGCACTAAAGACATGAAAGAGTACTTATAGAAATTTAACGTGATAACCTTTATCTTTAATCTCCTTCAAGAAAGGATCGAGCGCATCTTCATCAAGAACTTGCCTTAAATAGTTAACTAAATCGAAAATGCCACTTGCAAGATCCAAGTCTTTCATTTTTGTATTTTGCATACGTTTAACATAGTGTGAAATCAATTCATCTTTATAGTTATCAAAAACATTTAAAGGGAAGTTCAAAGAATAAAAACCTTGAAAACCAATATTATAACCGTTCAAAAGAGATACTGCATTTGGGATTGCCTCGCCTAGATACGGCACGACATCAGCCCAACAAGCAAGTTCTTCAATTGTCGAAGTGCGAGGAATGCCTTCTAGCCGACGTTCAAGATGCTTGCCGAGCCAACGATTCCAAACTTCAGCTCCTTTAATTTCCGGTTCCCCCAGAATCAACGCGGCTCCACGAGCAAACTCTGCCGCATGCCGTCCCCCACCGGTAACCACACTTTGGTTCGCAAGTTTCTCAAGTTTCCATTCGGGTAGTTTTGAGAAAGAAAGAATAAGCGTAACTAATTGGTAGAATCTCTCCCTAAGATCGAGTTCAAGTTCTTCAAGCTTCGACCATTGTTCAACAACTAAATCGAGAAATCCATCGTCAAGCATTTGGTCCTTAAAAGTCAAATTATGTAGATAACCATTCCAAGCATACTTAAAGGATTCATTTTCTTTAAAAATAGAAAAGATATGCTCTCGAACAAACTCTGAATCTACAGAATGCAAGAAAAGCAGACTGCGAGCCAAGGCGGGCTGCACTACATTGAGCAAGGCACGAGGCGCCGCCAGTAAGGTAGCGAGAGCATTTCGCTCCTCATCGGTGAACCCACAGTAATCGAGATCGCAATTCGATCGCTTTCGGGCGATCTCTTCAACCCAGTACTGAGCAACTACCTCCGGCCACGGTTTTAGGCGTGGCTTATAGAAGGCCAGAGAATCAACTTCACCTGAATCCGAATAGCTTTCCCCGTGCGCGCACAACAAACTCGTCGCAAGCTTTCGCAGTTCCACTACGCTCTCCGTCTCATCGCTTTCGTTCCTCCTCTTAATCTGGCTAAGAAGAAAGTAACCTATTCGATCCAACCACCTGGGATTCGAGAGGCAAGAGGAGAGATATTTGATCACTTCTATGAACAAACTCTCGTCCAGTTCCGCTTTGATCCACCCATCTATAACTGCCTCAAACAGCGAAACCCGACGCAAGTTTCTAGTATCTTCAGCGTTGTTAACAGAACCTCGGGACACTAAATCTTTCCATAGATTAATTCCGAAGGAAGGTTTCTTCACAGTCGCCTGATGAACCATATATACCATATAAGCCCACTCGGCTTCTCCAGAGCCCCACTCTGAAGAAGCCGGCGATAACAAATCATCGAGAAGAGAATGAACATCTGTCTCGGCCCTTGTCAAAAACTCGCTCATAGACATTAGCGGTTTTTCTCCGGCAGAAATACGAGTAACCCAAAATTCAGTATCTGGGTGTTCAGGAGGCTCGAAGCCATTCTTAACTTCAAGTTCGTTCTTCATCGTTAAGGCTGTTTTCCACTTAGGAGCATAAGTCGTAAGCCACACAAGCAAGATGTATCTTTCATAAGCATAGCCTGGCCTAGAAAACGCATCATCCTCTGGAGGAACATGATCCTCTATAGCCGCGAGAACCTTTTTACGCACTTCTTCTGAAGCACCCCCAATTGATGCCTTAAACACTTGATACAACTCATGTTTGAGATCAAAATTGAACAGCGCTTCACGAGACAATGCCCATTCAATCTTTTCATCGGCCGTTCGAGACTCATCAACGGCCACAAGATGTAAGGCAAGGCGGCGGAAAAAAGTGTGCCCAAATGACCACCAACGATCAGGTAGTACAGCGTGTCGTCGATCTTGAATGGCTTTCTCTCCGTAATCTCGTAATCCGTCGACTATAGCGTCGCATTCCAGACGAAATACATCTTGTTCGTGCGACTCAATTCCATGACGTATACCGTTATACGGTTCAGATCTTTCATTGTCATAATAAGCTTCTAAAAGTTCATAAGCTTCTGCGAGCGAACCTTCTAGAACGGCACCAAGGCGAGGGTCGCCTGGATTAGCGAGTTTGACAGCTTTTTGGACGATCTTCGTCAACCAATGCTCACCCATACCCCAACTTACTTCTACCCCAGGGAGATCCTTCGGCTTTGTTTCAAATAACCTAGAGATTTCATTGCGTTCATATTCAGGGCCAAACTCGGAGGTTTCTAGCTTGAGATGAGGTCGGAGAATTGATCGCAACGTGAAAAGATCTTCGGGGACACCGCTAGCAAACGGTCTTCTGCAACGGTCTTCTCGGAGATCCAGAGATCGTCCAACAACGGAGGTGGACAAAAAGGCTCTCCAGCGCCTAGCAACATCTTCGTTTTCCTTAGCAAGGCGAAGTACACTCTCGAATGCCTCTCGATAGAGCGAAGCAGACATAGACTGCCCCATCTTTTGCACGGTCTGGAAAGCTGCACCGTGCAGATCTGGTGAGGCTATGAAGTTCTTGACAAACCAACGGCCAAGAACATCGAAAGCTTCATTGTCTCGGATCGCATAGTCAGGATCAAACAGCCTCTTAAACTCGGAACGTGCTTCCAACCAATGTAACCATTCAAGTTTGTTTTCTTCGGCCGCAGAGTCAGTTGCCTTAGCAAAACCTATCGCGGCGTCAACACTAGAAAAGAGCATCTCAAGAAAACTATCGTCGGCTTCAGTCAGGTTATCGACACCCGATGAAACGATCCTGTCGAAACGATTGCGGTAAGCTTCTTTACCTTTAACCAAATTAAGCCAGTTCTGGAGTGATGGCAGAAGGTTTTCGTAACTACGTCCAAAGGAAATGGTCTTGACATTAAGTCGCTTCCAATCCTGACCTTTAACCTCATCTTCGTGAAGAAAAGCATAGAGAGACGCGTTTGATGGTAAAGCCAACGTCAAATAGCGCATGGTCGGATCATTCAAACCATAACCAATAAAAACAACTACATTCTCTTGAAACAGCGTTCTAAGAAATCGGGTTGCCCATGCTTCGTACAGATATGCTCTCCCAAGGTCTCTATCCGTAAGGATCAGTTCATTAGGACTTCGCGTCACTGAGCCATGAAGGTGCACCAGCCCTTCCATTTGATCACCGAGCGGAAGAGCCGGGCTATTCCATATATCGGGTATTTTGATATTTTCGTCTTCTGCGGCCTTCTCCAAATGCAAGTCAAAGTTTGTAGTGACCACACGGAATCGATTGTAGGCAGATGCTAGTCTTACTATGGTCTTGTGGATATCGTTTGGACAGGAATCCGATGGGTCAAGTAGAACCTTCGCCCGTTTGTGAACATTGTAGGGAGGCTTCAAGGATGTCAGCTTGCCAAGGAAAGTGTCGATAGGTTCGCCCTCCTGATAAGGCGATTCGGCCTCTTCCCCCATCTTTTCCGCAAGACCTTTGAATAACGGCAGATTAGAAGGAGGGGCGCACGAGGCACCTGCCCCGACAAAGAAGACCACGCGTCCATCTGCATGTGCATCAATTAGCTCCTGTGGAAGTTCGCTGTAATCAGTAGTCTGCTGCGTTTTCTTTTCCACTTGAGTCATCTCCGTTTCTCGATGTGTCCAGTCACGGTGGATGAGGTGAGCGCAATCCGCCGCACTGAGTCTGTGCCTAAGTCAATGTTCGGTTCAATCTGAGCGAGCCGAGCCATCACCGCCCCGGCATAGCACCGATGAACCGCAGGCACAATCATACTCCTTCAAGCACTTTAGCCCGCCTCTTCCACGGAACTGGCCCGTGCACCCCGCCTTAGCCGAAGATCTGCCACGCCTAGCCTTTCCCGACTGCTTCCCATGATGTCGCTCATCGGGCGCTTGGGACGCTGGCGGGTGATCCTCGGCGGGATTGCACAGGCGTGCAAGGCTTCTCCTCGAGGCTCTGGAGCGGCAGGCAAGGTGTGGGCCTGGACCGGCTCAACGGCTCGCCGACGAGGTCTTCTGTCATCTTGTGGCCACCAGGCCGATCGAGTCGCCCAGCCAATGGAGCCTGCAATGCCCCCGCCGAAGCATACGTCACCCCGGTGTGCTGGGCTCCCAATACAATGTCCGCATGGATCAGTGCATCATCCCCGCCGTCTGGTGCGCCGCCGCCGCCGAGGTGGCCTAGTTCTACGCCGAGACCTTCCGCGAGGGCTCCGTTGTCGAGCGGGCACCCGGGCTCGCGGCGACGGTCAGCATCCACGGTTTCAGGCTCTCGCTCATCGACGGCGGCAACCAGTACGCCCCGAACCCGTCGATCAGCTGCATCCTGAACTTCGATCCGCTTCTGTTCGGCGGCGAGGAACAGGCCGAACCTACTTTGATGAGCTCTACGAGCGGCTCAGCACTGGCGGCGTCCTCGTAGAGCTGGGCGAGTACCCCTTCTCGTCGCGCTACGCCTGGGTCTGCGACCGCTTCAGCATGACCTGGCGGCTCACGCTCACCGACCCGGCCGGCGAGCCGCGGCCCTTTGTCCCCCCTGCTTCACGTTCGGCGGCACCAACCACGCCAACGCCGAGAAGGCCACTGAGGCCTGGATCACCCTGTTCGACGACGCCCACCGCGGGGCGCTCCGCCGCTACGAGGAAGGCGGGCCGATGGAAGCCGGCACGGTCATGTTCACCGACTTCACCCCGCGCGGCACATGGATGGCAGCCATGGACTCTGGGACCTTCCACGATTTCACCTTCACACCCGGGGTCTCCGTGATCATCTCGTGCCGGGACCAGGAGGAGATCGACCGCTACTGGGCAGGCCTGTCGGCAGTGCCCGAGGCCGAGCGCTTCGGCTGGTGCGTCGACCGCTGGGGCGTCTCCTGGCAGGTAGTCCCCCGCAACATCGCCGAGCTCATGGCCGACGCGGCCACGCGCGAGCGGGTCCTGCAGATGGGCAAGATCGACCTGACCAGCCTGTAAGCCGCCGTCGGCCCTCTACCACTAGACTTAGCCCAATCTGTTGACGGCATCCGACGCGGCGCGGAATGAGCCAAGTCAGGCCGCAACCTGACCGCCCGTCTTTTCCGCGGGGCCTTTCTGACGACTCGCCCCTCCCAGCAAACGCCCAACATTCTCTTGGTAGGCTTGGGCGCATGAGTGCAAAGAACGCGTGGGGCCGAGGCCTGGCAACTGTTTCCGACGGACGTATTCTCGACGTGTGGTATCCGGAGCTCGGCTTCGGCGAGCCCGCCGAGGGCGCCGACCTTGAGCTGGCCGAGACCGAAGACCAGATTCGCGCGGTCCAAACGAGGGCCGTCACGACGTCGATCGACGTCGACGCCGCCCCCGAGAACGTCGCCGACGCCTACCTGCGCCTGCACTTGCTGTCCCATCGGCTCGTGCGCCCGAACGAGATCAACCTGGAGGGAATCTTCGGCGTGCTCGAAAATGTGGCGTGGACGAATCTGGGGCCCGTGGCCGTGGACAAGCTGACCGAGGTGCAGCTGCGCGCCCGCGCGGTCTGTGCGAACCTGCAGGTGCTCGGCGTCGACAAGTTCCCGCGGATGGTCGACTACGTCGTGCCTTCGGGCGTGCGCATCGCCGACGGCAACAACGTGCGCCTGGGCGCGCATCTGGCCGAGGGGACCACCGTCATGCACGCCGGTTTCGTCAATTTCAACGCGGGAACCCTGGGCAACGCGATGATCGAGGGTCGGATTTCGCAGGGAGTGGTGATCGGCGTCGGTTCGGACATCGGCGGCGGCGCCTCCACGATGGGCACGCTTTCCGGCGGCGGCAAGGAAAGGGTGCGCGTGGGCGAGCGCTCGCTCGTGGGCGCGAACGCGGGAATCGGCATCGCGCTCGGCGACGATTGCATCGTCGAGGCCGGCTTGTACGTCACGGCCGGAACGAAGGTCACAGTCCTGCCCGCCAAGGGCGAGGGCGGCGAACCGCGCGTGGTCTCGGCCCGCGAGCTTTCCGGGGCGAACAACATCCTGTTCCGCCGCAACTCGCTCACCGGCGCCGTCGAGGCGGTCCCCCGCGCGGGCACGGGAATCGAGCTGAACTCGGCGCTCCACGCCAACTGACCGGTCCGCGAGTCAAGGCGGTCTGTCATTGGCTCGTGGCCCCTCACTGACAGGTCCCGCGCATAAGCGACAGCTTCTGCGCCTTAAGCGACAGGTCCCAAACCCTAAGCCTTTTCGTCAGAGGTCTGCCCGCCACGGCGGACCTCTTTAGCGGCTTTGAGGTATTCCTCAGGATCCACGTCGTAATCGCTAAACGCCTGTGCATCGGCGATGATGTCGCTCAGTGCCTCGTCGGCTACCCGTCGCTGCCGTTTCTGGTACTCCAGCACGTCCATCAGGCAGAGCTGGCGGTGCCGCCGTTTCCGAAAGAAGCGGATCTCACCGTCATCAAGGATGCGTATGAGCGTTGGCCGCGAGACCCCAAGCAGATCCGCGGCCTGTTGCGTTGAAAGCATCGTGTGCTGCGGAACGACGCTGACCGCCATCCCCTGACGCATCACCTCGACTACATGCTTGAGAATGTCGACCGCCTCAGCAGAAAGCTCGACGGCTTCCTTTCCCAACACCAGTCGAGCCCTTTCACTTCTTTCAGCCACGGCAGTGTCGGCGAGACGCTGAAGCTTCTGACTGAACTCTAGATCGACGTTCTGATTGAGCTCTTCGGGAAGAAATGTTCTGCTTTCAAGGGCTTCGTGCATCACTCATCCTCCTGGACGTGCCGGCAAAAACAGTTAAACTTTTCGTTTTGTTCGTTTCAATCGTACTGTTCGTTTTGCCTCTGCTCCAAGATTGATAAAACTGATCCTTGTTCTTCATCGAGACAGACTCAATTCTTCATCGGAGATCCGACGAAGACTGAGCAAATATCTCAACAAGCCCCTTGCGGCAGCTAGCCCGGTCGCTCGCCGTCCGCAGCTAACCTCGTCGCAGCGCCTCGGGCAGGCGCGGCAGGCGGCGGACCGCTTCGTCGATAGCGGAGTCGGTCGCCGTGAGGGAGATTCGCACGCGGTTGCGCCCGGCCTCGCCGTAGAAGTCGCCCGGAGCGACGACGATGCCCAGCTCGGCGCACGCCCGAACGATGTCCCAGCCTGTCGGCACCTCTACCACGCTGCCGCCATCGTGATTAGAACCACCCACACCGCCGACCGGGTCACCAGCCACACCGCCAACCACGCTGTCGCCAGCCACACCGCCGCCCGGCCGTTTTGCCGCGGCCCAAATGTAAAGCCCCGCCACGGACAGCGGATCGTTGACCAGGCCCGCGGCGTCGAGCACTGCCAGGAGCTTCTCGCGCCTGCGCGCGTAGACTGCCCGCTGCTCGGCCACATGCGCGTCGTCGCCCAGCGCCCACGTGATCGCGGCCTGCACCGGTCCGGGCATGAGGAACCCCGCGTGCTTGCGGATCTCGGTGATCGGCCCGATCATCGCCGGGTCGCCCGCGAGGAAAGCCGCCCGGTAACCGGCCATATTCGACTGCTTGGAAAGCGAGTACAGGCACAGCAGGCCTGCGACGTCGCCGTCGCACACCCGCTCGTCCAGAATCGACGGCGCCTCGGGAACGTCCCATGCGAGCTCGGCGTAGCACTCGTCGCTGGCGACCACGACGCCGCGCTCCCGCGCCCACGCGAGGATCGCCCGCAGGCGCTCCACGCCGAGCACGTGCCCGTCGGGGTTCCCCGGCGAGTTGAGCCAAAGCATGCTCATCGCAGGCCACGTCGAAGGGTCGGCGTCCGTGTCTACGGGCACGGGCTTGGCGCCCGCGAGACGCGCGCCGACGTCGTAGGTCGGATAGGAGGCGCGGGGAAAGCCAACCGCGTCCGCCGACCCCAATCCGAGGAGCGAGGGCAGCAAGGCCACCATTTCCTTCGACCCGATCGTGGGAAGCACGCCTGTCTCGGCGCGCACGCCGCGGCGGCGCTCAAGCCACCCGCGGACGGCCGCGCGCAGCTCGGCCGTTCCGACCGTCAGCGGGTAGCCGTGGGCGTCGGATGCGGCGTCCAAGGCCGCCTGCGCGCCGGAGGGGACCGAGTCCACCGGCGTGCCGATCGTCAGGTCCACAACGCCGTCCGGATGCGCGGCTGCGCGCTCGCGCACCGGCACGAGCGAGTCCCAGGGGAAGTCAGGAAGCTGAGCGCCGAAAAGTCCCATCACTCCCCCTGCGGAGGAAGCCCGGCGACGTAAGGATGGTCGCTGCCCGTGGGCCCCAGGCGCTGGGCGCCGCCAGGCGAACCGATGTCGTCGAAGAACTCGGCATTGACCGACTCGAACACCGACCATTCCTCGGGAAGGTCGTCCTCATAGTAGATCGCTTCGACGGGGCAGACGGGCTCGCACGCGCCGCAGTCGACGCACTCGTCGGGGTGGATGTAAAGCGTCCGTTCGCCCTCGTAGATGCAGTCGACCGGGCATTCGTCGACGCATGCGCGGTCCATGACGTCGACGCACGGAAGCGCGATGATGTACGTCATTTTCTTCCTTCTTTCGTAGTGACTACAAGCCTAGTCCTTGTGGGACCTTAGGGCTATAGCGTCACTTGCACACCACTCGATTGGTCGGCGAATAGGTCCACTTGTAGCTCGAGTTTTCGTGGACCTTTCCGTCTCGCGAGACCTTCCGCGAGACGGTCACCGTGAAGCCCGGCCCCCCGGCCCCGGAGGGCTCGCAGTCGCGAGCCGGGTTGACCTTCGTCGTCGGCGCGACTTGGGCGTAAGGCTTCGACGTCGTCGTCTCGACGTCCCAGTACTTCGTCGACCAGAGCTTCGAATACACCTTTCCGTCGGCGACCCAGGTGTCGATGACCGCGCCGTACGGGGTGTTGTTCTTGAATCTCATGTCGTACCTGCCCTCCCACAGGGTCGACTCCATGCCCATGGGGTAGCGCGAGAAGTACTTCGAGTGCGGTTTGTGCTCGACATCGACGAATCCCGCCCGATACCCCAGGTTGAAGGTGTTTGTGGACAGCTGGGAAAGGCCTCCGCCCAAGGCGGTCGAGTTGAAGCCGTTCGCGACCACGCCCGAAGAGACAAAGCCGTGCGCGGCGTCGATGGGCCCGAGCGCCTTGAGCAGCGAGAACTCCTCGTCGGGTTTGACCAGGGTGTTCGCCACCTTTTGCGTGCCGACCTTGAGGTTCGTGGTGCGAACCGCATCGTTGGTCAAGGGGGTCTCGATCGAGGAGACGACCTCCTTGACGCCCATCTTCTCTGCGTCCTCCGTGGTGAACTTCGCGGGGACGGACTTCGTGGCGATCTCGACCTTCCGGTCTCCCGTCGTCGCGGCTTCCGCAGCGGATTCCGCGAGTTTGCCTTCGTCGAAGCCCACGCCGTCTTCGGACGGAATGATCTTCGGGGTCGTGTGGTCGACTATCTCGATCTTGGCGTCCTTGCCCTCCTTCAAGAGGGTGGGCGCACCCTTGCGGACGACGTCGCTCAGCTTCTCCGAATCCAGCTTGAGTTTGAGCTCGCCGTCGGAGGCCACGAACTTCGCAACTGAGACCAGCTGCTTCGGGGTCACCGTTACCGTGGCCGATCCGACTTTCACCGTGAGATTGCCGGAAACAAGGGGCTTGGCAAGGTCTTTCAACGCCCTTTGCGCCTCGGAGTCCTTGATGTCCGGCTCCCTTTCATTGACGGGCAAAGGGATCGTCTTGCCGTCGAGCATCTTTTCGGCGATCTTCTTGGACGCCTCCTCGCGATTGAGATCGACCCCCTTCTTCGCTTTCGTCGCCTTCGGGGTCACTCCGTCGAACTCTATCGATGCGTTCGTCGGCGTGTTCACCGAGGCATCCACAAGGGAATCGACCGTCTTTCGCAGTTTTGCCTGGTCTACGTCTACGGTCGGGGAGACCTCGGAGCCTCCCGTCATGCTGTCCCACAGGCGCAGGGGGTTGAGAGAGAATCCCGAGAGGGAATCGACCGTGGACTTCGCGTCGAATTTCGCGCCGATCGAAGAGGGGTCGATAGCTTGCTCCTTGCCCCCGATCGAGACTTTCACGGGCTGGGACAGCCGGCCCGAAAGCTCGGATTCGAGTTTCGCCTGGGCGGCTTCGCGGGACATTCCGCCAACCTTCACGCCGGCGACGGTTGTGCTGGCGGGGATTTTGTTCGAAAAGTAGAATGCGGCCCCCACGTAGACGACGCCGAAGACAAGGGCGGCCGCGGCGACCCAAAGCCATACGCGACGCCTCTTGGCGGGCTCGCCGTCGGAAACCTCGCCTTTGCCAAGCTTTTCAGCGGTCCTTTCAGCCGACGTTTCGAGGGAAGACAGACCGCCGTCGACGCTCGGCGACGACGCTTCGGGCTCGGAGCCTCGAATGGACGTCGCGGCGGCGGACACGGTCGGTCTGCTCGTAGGAGTCTCCGCCGGCGCGGAAGCATCGGCTTGCGGGGAAGCATCGGCTGACGTGGAAGCATCCACTTGCGAGGAAGCATCGGCTGACGTGGAAGCACCCGCTTGCGGGGAAGCATCGGCTGACGTGGAAGCACCCGCTTGCGGGGAAGTCTCCTGCGCCGGAGGTTCGGCCTGCGCCGGAGGCTGAGCTTGCGCGGGAGGCTCGGCGAGGTCCCGCCAGCTCTCGGACGGTGAGAAGTCTGCAGCAGGTGTAGGTTCGGCGACGTCAGGCTTGGGACCAACGATGCCGGGCTCGAGGTCGGTATCGACCTCAGGCTGCGCAACGCCCTGCGCGGGTTCCGCCAACGCAGCCTCAGGCTGCGCAACGCCCTGCGCAGATTCGACGACGGCAGCCTCATCAGGCTCCGCAACGCTCCGCCCGGGCTCCGCGACGGCGGCTTCCGAATCGGCAAGGCCGTGCCGGGATTCCGCGACGCTGTCGGCGGGCCCCACAGCGCCGAGGCTTGACGCCGAGTCCCGCGCCGTTTCCTTTCCTGCAGCGGTTTCAGCTGCGCTCACACGGGATGCAAACTCACCCGCAGCGGGCTCGGATTCGGCCGCTCCAGTATACGGCGGCGAAACGGCCGATGGGGTCGATTGAACGGCGGGGCGCGCAGTCGTCGCAGCCGCGTCGTCGACGGTATCCCAATAGGATCCGGGAGCCCCCGCCGCCGGCGAATCGGCCTCGTGAATCCGGGAATGCTCGATCTCGGCAGCCTGAGAAGTCTCAGCAGCCTGAGAATCTGCGCGCACGGCAGCCTGCGGGCCTGTCTTCGGCCTCCCATCGTCGGTTTCTCCTGCGGGTGGCTGCCGACGCTGCTGCCATGCCTCGGCGCCGGGCCCGTAAACAACGGGCTGCGCGGCGATCGAACGCTTGACGGCGGGGATCGTGGCGGTGTCGTCGTCTGAGAGATCGGAGACGGAAGACGTCTCGCCCTCTCCCGAGGCAACCGCACCGGCATCGGTTTCCTTGTCGGCATCGAAATCGGGGCCCACGTCGGACACCTTGCCGATGTGGGGATCTTCGCCGACATTGGACTCTTCGCCGGCACTGGGCTCTTCGCCGACGTGGGAATCAAGGCCGGACGGCGCTTCGGGCCTGGGGGATTCCACAGCTGGCCGCGATTCACTGGACGCTTCCTGCCGAGCGCCTTCTTTTCCGACTCGCGCGGCCAACCCGTCGGTCAGAGACGCGTTCGCCGACTGATTGGCAACGCCGCCAGCGGCGGGCGCCGCAGAGAAACCAGCCGCGGGAACGGAGCCTTGGGCGTGGTCCTGCCCGGCTGCGGAGGAGGCTGACTTTGCCTTCTCAGACGGACCCGCGGAAGAAGAAACCGGTTGCGCCGAAGAAAAGGGCGGTTGCGCCGAAGCCGCGCCGCCCGTCTCGGGCGCCGAAGCAGCCGACACGGCAGATCGGACCGACGCACGATCGGAAACCGCGTTCTGGCGGACGTCCTCTGGCCTCGCCGCGTCTGCGGCCCGTGAAGCGGCGCCTTTCGTCGCCGCCGCATCGTCCTTGCCCGCCGGAGCAACGTCCCTGCCAGCCTTTGAAGCATCGTCTCCGGCCTTCAAGGCATTCCCGGCCTTCGGGGCTGGAACGTGAGACTCGCCAGCCTTCGCCGAAGTCGAAGCCGCCTTCGAAGCGACGTCCGTCGCGTCTGCGACCCTCGCGGACGCGGATTCAGCCTTCCCAGCTTTCTCGGCCTGGGGAGCATGAGCGCCTGCCTGGACAGGCGTTGCCGCAGGAGCGGCTGCGGCAACTTCCGCCGCGTCAAACGCCTTCTGAGCGGGCGCGACCGGTTCTTCACGCTCGACGGCGCGATTTTCCCTCGAGCCGGCGTCGTTCCCGTCCGCCGCAGCGGCAGAGGCCGCGGAAGCCGACAGATCCGGCTCAACCGGCCGCTTGCCGCCAGAATCAGGTTTGGCGGCATCCTCCCCCTCAGCCGCAAACGGGGATTTGGCAGCGGCCGCGGGTTGGGAGGACTCCGGTTTGTTGGCGGCTGTCGGCTTAGCCTCAACCTCAGACTCGGCTGTCGGCTTAGCCTCAACCTCAGACTTGGCGGCAGCGACGGCTTTGGCAGCAGCCGTGGCCTTGGCCGCACCCTCAGATGTGGCCGCAGCCTCGGCCTTGGCGGCGCCGTCGCCGCCCCCGCCCGGCCTCTTGGCCGCCTCGCGCGACGCGGCGTCGGCCTTGGCAACGTCCTTGCCCAAAGTCGTCGACGCCGAAAGGGCCGCTCCCCGTGCTTTCGAAGTTCCTCTTGCGGCGGCCTTCGAGCCCTTGCCTCTCTTGGACGCCTTCTTCTTCGGTCCTTTGGCTCCCTTCGGCCTCACCACGGGAATCGTGGCGGTTATGTCGGGATCGTATGCGGAATCGGCGGCCTCGCCCGAAGCGCCTTGCGAATCGGCGATTCGCTCGACGTCCTTCCTCTGTTCTCCGTCCGAGTTCCCGCCGCCAGGCGCAGCGGACCTATCGGTGGCATCAATGTTCTCATTCTCTTGAGTCACGATGGATCCTTTCCTTTGTCGCCGCGGCGGGCAAGGGCCCAGCCTGCGGGAACGATTGCGGAGACCGGGGCGAGAAAGAGCCAGAGCTGGGACACCCACCGGTCCGTGGAAACGAACGAGTCATTGCTCGGCGGATACATGAGAAGCCATACGGCTGCGCCGGCCACGCCGACGGACGCCGCGAACCACGCCGTGACCCACCCGCATTCGACCATGAACCACGCTCCAGCGGCAACCATTGCGGACGCCAAGGCCAACCCCGCGATAGGCATGTCCACGGGCCCCGCATGGACGATGGTGGCCAAGATCCCCACCAGCACGCCGGCGAGCAAACCGAGCGCGATCTGCACTGCTTTACGCATAGTCACTTGCCTCTTTTCGCTCGCGCGGCCGCCCTGTAACGCTCCTGCGCGCCAAGAATCACTTTCCGGATTCGCACTGCCTCCGGCGTGACCTCGATGCATTCGTCGTCGGCGGCGAACTCGATGGACTCTTCCAAGGTCAGCTTGCGCGGGGCCTGAAGCGTCTCGAACACCTCCGCGGTGGCCGATCGCATATTCGTCATTTCCTTCGCCCGCACGACGTTGACGTCCATATCCTCGTCACGGGGGTTCTCCCCCACAACCTGGCCTTCGTAAACCTCCTGGCCCGGTTCGACGAAGAACGTTCCGCGGTCCTCCAGCTTTTGAAGGGCGTATGCCGTGACCTGGCCCTGGCGGTCAGAAACGAGGGAACCCGTGGCGCGAGACTCTATCGGCCCGGCCCAAGGCGCGTACCCGTCGCCGATCGAGGAGGCGATTCCGGTGCCCCTCGTCTGCGTGAGAAACTGGGAGCGGAAGCCGATCATGCCGCGGGCCGGAACGACGAACTCCATCCGCACCCAGCCGGAGCCGTGGTTCGACATCGTCTCCATCCGTCCTTTGCGCGCCGCCATGATCTGCGTGACCGCGCCGAGATACTCTTCGGGAACGTCAATCGTCGTCCGCTCCATGGGCTCGTGTACTTTGCCGTCGACCGTCTTCGTGACGACCTGCGGCTTGCCCACGGTCAACTCGAACCCTTCGCGCCGCATCTGCTCGACGAGGATCGCCAACGCAAGCTCTCCGCGATCCTGGACCTCCCACTGGTCGGGGCGGTCGGTGGGCAGCACCCTGATCGAGACGTTTCCCACGAGCTCCGCCTCGAGCCGGTCTCTGACCTGGCGCGCGGTGAGTTTGTGCCCTTTCACCTTGCCCGCCAAAGGCGAGTCGTTGATGCCCACCGTCATTGAGATCGCCGGGTCGTCGACGTGTATGGGCGGCAGCGGGCGAGGATCGTCCAAGTCCACCAAGCAGTCGCCGATCGTGATGTCCTCGACTCCCGCAATCGCCACGATGTCGCCGGCTCGCGCGCTCTGCGTCGGTTCGCGGTTCAGCCCCTTGGTTGCAAGCAGCTCTGATATGTGCACCCGCGAAAGCGCGCCGTCTTTTCCTGAAAGGCCGACCCAGGCGCCCTTCGTCAGCTCTCCCGAATAGATCCGGGTCAGCGCGAGGCGCCCGAGGAAGGGCGAAGCGTCGAGGTTCGTCACCTGGGCGACGAGCCCGGCGTCGGCGTCGTACTCGGGGGCGGGTATGTAGTGGAGCATCGCCTCGAAAAGCGGCTCCAGATTGCGGTTGGCGGGCAGCTCGCCGTCTTCGGGGCGGAGCGTGTCGGCATATCCCGCCTTCGCGGCGCAAAAGATCACGGGGATCTCCAAGAGCCGGTCGAGAATGGCGTCGTCGGGGTCGTCGAGGTCCGAGTAGAGGGAGAACAGCAGGTCCTGGGTCTCGTTGACCACCTCGTCGATTCGGGCGTCCGGGCGGTCGACCTTGTTGACCACGGTGATGACCGGCAGCTTCGCCTCAAGGGCTTTGCGCAAGACGAAACGGGTTTGGGGCAGCGGGCCCTCGGAGGCGTCGACGAGCAGGACGACGCCGTCGACCATCGACAGCCCGCGCTCGACCTCCCCGCCGAAGTCGGCGTGGCCGGGAGTGTCGATGACGTTGATCGTCACGCCCTCGGGCGCGTTGAACTTGGCCGCAGAGGGCCCGGTGTAGCGTATCGCCGTGTTCTTCGCGAGGATCGTGATGCCTTTTTCACGCTCCAGATCGCCCGAATCCATGACCCGCTCCCCCGTTTTCTCAACGGTGGCGCGCTCGCCGAAAGCTCCCGACTGCCACAGCATGGCGTCGACGAGCGTTGTCTTGCCGTGGTCGACGTGCGCAACGATGGCGACGTTCCGCAGGTCATAACGCTTGCTCAATGATTCCTTGTCCTCGCTTGACGCGCTCACGCCGGATGCCTGCTCCGACGCGTTCGGTTGCGCGGGCGCACGGTGCGCCATCGAATATCCTACGCGCGCAGGTTGGAAATAGCCCGGTGCGCAAGAATGTGTGATAGACCAAGCGCGCGGGTGTGAGAGAATCTGCCCATGCCCACGATCCGCTTCCGTCTGCGCAATCCCCGGCAGGCCGTCAAAGGCGGTCTGTTCGCCGCCTTCGCCGCCTTCATCGAGGCGGCCAGCGTGATGGATTCGGCCCGGGCCTCGCTCGTCCCGCCGACTCTCATCGCCGCCGGCATCCTCGCCCTGGCTTACGTCTTCTATCTGCGACCTTACGTGACGCTCGACGACGCCGGCATCACCTTGGGGAACTGGATCCGAACCGTGCGCATCCCCTGGCGGGAGTACAAGGGCCTCTCGTCGAAGCTCGGCTTGAAGGTCCTCAGCGAGAAGGGCGACGACGCCGTTGCCTCCTATCCGAGGTCGGACAACCGGCGCGATCGCATTGTTCGGCGCTCGGAAGAGGCCTATCGCCGCCCCGAGCCGGCCCTCAGGCCCAAGGCAGATCTGCAATGGGCGACTCCCTTGCAGGCGAGGCTGGCCATCGACTCCGCCAACCGAGAAGCGACGAAGGCCGAGGCCTTTGCATCGGGAGAAGGCGAGCAGTACTCGCGCCGCTTCTGCCCGGCCCCGTGCTTCGCCTTGACGGCGGGCCTTATGGCGATTGCCGAAGGCGTGAGGCAAGCCGTCTCGGGCTAGCCTCACGCCCTGGAATCCTCAGAGTTTGAGCTCCGCGACCTCGTCGCCGATCGAGCGGAGAAGCTCGTGTCGCTCCTCGCGCCGCCGGCGCTGCTCTCCTGGCTCCGGGACCGGCGCAGCGGCCAGCAGCCTCTTCGTGTACTCCTCGCGCGGATTGTGCAGCACGGACGTGCGCAGCCCCTGCTCGACGATCTTTCCGTCTTGGAGCACCACCACTCGGTGGGCGAGCATGTCCACCACGGCGAGGTCGTGCGAGACGAACAGGCAGGCGAAGCCGAAGTCCCGCTGAAGGTCCGAAAGCATCGTCAGCACCTGCGCCTGCACGGAGACGTCGAGGGCCGACGTCGGCTCGTCCGCAATGAGAAGGCTGGGCCGAAGCACCAGGGCCCGCGCGATGCACACGCGCTGGCGCTGGCCGCCGGAAAGCTCGTGCGGGAAGCGGTTGTAAGTCGAGCGCGGAAGGCTGACGGCGTCGAGCAGCTCATACACCCTCTGCCGCTGGAACTTCTGGTTTCCCTCCCGGTGAACCACCAGGGGCTCGGCGATGCAGTCGCCGATCGGGAATCGCGGGTCGAGGGAGGCGGCGGGGTCCTGGAAGACCACGCCCATCATCTTCCTGCTGCGCCTGGCCTCGTCCTTGGACATTGCCAGAAGGTCCTTGCCGAAGACCTCGACGCTTCCGGAGGCCGCCGGAACAAGGCCGAGCACGCATTTGCCGATCGTCGATTTGCCGGAGCCCGACTCCCCGACGAGCCCGACGATCTCCCCGTGCGCGACGTCGAAGGTCACGCCGTCGACCGCGCGGAACGGCTCCTTGCCGTGCCGCTCGTACTCGATGGCCAAGTCGTTCGCGCTCAGAACCGTGTCGCTCAGGTCGATGGACTCGTCGCGGGACTCGTCGAATCCGAACTGGGCCCGGCCGCGCCCCAGGTGGGGAACCGCGCGCAGCAGCCTCTGCGTGTACGGATGCTCGGGGTGGTTGAGCACGGCGTCGACCGTTCCCGATTCGACGATGTTTCCCTTGAACATCACGTGGACGGTGTCGGCCATGTCGGCGACGACGCCCATTGAGTGCGTGATGAGCAGGATGCCGGTGTTGAGCTTGTCCTTGAGCGAACGCAGAAGGTCGAGGATGTCGGCCTGGACGGTGACGTCGAGGGCCGTGGTCGGCTCGTCGGCGATGATTGCCTTGGGGTTGCACGAGATCGCCATGGCGATGCACACGCGCTGGCGCTGGCCGCCGGAAAGCTCGTGTGGATACTGCTTGACCCGAGCCTCGGCGTCGTTCAAGCCGACCATCTTGAGCAGCTCGACGGCTCGCGCCGTGGCCGCCGTTCCGTAGGCGACGCCGTGTTGCTCGAGCGCCTCGGTTATCTGCCGCCCGATCGTGAGGACGGGGTTGAGGGCCGTCATGGGCTCCTGGAAGACCATGGCGACGTCCTTGCCTCGCAGGTTGCGCAGGCCGCGCGAGCCCATTCCTCGAACGCTCTTGCCAGCCACGGTGACTTCGCCGTCGATGGACGCGTTCCCGGGCAGGAGGCCCAGCGCGGTCGTCGACGTGACGGATTTGCCGGACCCCGATTCGCCCACAAGGGCCACGACCTGTCCGGGGACGACGTCGATGCTCACGCCGCGCACCGCGTGGACTCGCCCGAACTCCGTTTTGAACTGGACGTCGAGGTCCTGGAAGGCCAAAACGGGCTCCGAGGAGATCTTCTGGACCTCGATCACCTTGCCCTTGTCGAGGCCTTCGTCAAGCTTGGGGCCGTCCCCTTTGCGGGGCTTGCGGCCGGGGCGTTCTTTCTTGTCCGACATCAGGATGCCTTTCCTCTCTGGCGGGGATCGAACGCGTCGCGCAAGCCGTCGCCGATGAAGTTGACGCTCAGTGCGAAGATAAGGATCGCCGCCGCAGGAGCGAAGAAGAGCCAAGGACGCGTGGCGAACGAGCTCTGGTACTGGCTGATGAGCAGGCCGAGCGACGTGTCGGGCGACTTCACCCCGTATCCGAGGAAGGAAAGCGAGGTCTCCAGGAGCACCGCGGAGGCGATGAGCAGGGTCGCCGAGACGATGATCGTGCCCAGGCAGTTGGGGAGGATGTGGCGGATGATGATCCTCCGGTTGGAAGCGCCGAGTGCGCGGGCGGCCGAGACGAACTCGCGCTCCCTGAGAGAGAGGACCTCGCCTCTGACCAGGCGCGCCAATCCGGTCCAATACAGAATGCCCAGCATGAAGGCGAGGAAGACGATTCCGAACTCCCCCGTCATCCGGCCGACGACGGCGGCCAACACGAGAAGCGGGATGACGATGAAAAGATCCGTCATCCGCATGAGGGCGGCCTCGACCCAGCCGCGGTAGTAGCCCGCGATCGCGCCGACCACTGTGCCGATGAAGGTTCCGACCAGCCCGACGACGAAGGCGATGATGATCGAGTTCTGCGTTCCCCTCATGGTCAGGGCAAAGTAGTCCTTGCCGACGGAATCCTGACCGAAGGGGTGCTCGCCGAGATGGAGGAAACCGAGGGTCGGGCGCCCGCCGTTGATGGTCGGGTAGGTGTCTGTGTAGTTGTACTTCCACCACCCCGGGAGAGGTCCGTAGCCGATGGATGTGAAGGCGAGGAGGGCGACAAAGGCGAAGACGATGAGGGAAACCATCGCCGCTCTGTGGTGGAAGAAGCGACGGCGGACGAGCTGACCCTGCGAATAAGATTTGTCGGTCGTCTGGTCGAGGACCTCGTCCTCCACCTCCACGGCTGCGAAGTCGGCGTCTTCGTCAATGTGCACAACTGAGTGCTTGCTGTCTGTCATGTTTCCCTCCGAAGGGGCGTCACTGGATGTCATCGCAGCCTCACCGCCTGATTCTCGGGTCGATGTACGCGTATAGGATGTCGGCGACCATGTTCATGACGATGGCGGCGGTTCCCGTCACCGTGAAGAAGGCCATGACCGGCATCGGATCGACGGCGTCGAGCCCCGAACGGAACAGAGCGCCCATCCCTTGCCAGCCGAAGATGGATTCCGTGATGACCGCCCCTCCGATGAGGTTGGCGAAATCCGTGGCGACGATGGTGGTGATCGGAATCATGGCGTTGCGGAAAGCGTGGCGGGTGATGACCGTGCGCTCGGGCAGTCCTTTGGATCTGGCGGTGCGAATGTAATCCTGCCCCAAAACCTCGAGCATCGACGAGCGCGTGTACCTCGTGTAGCTCGCGAAGGATATGAGGGTCAGGGAGATTGTAGGCAAAAGCAGATGCGTGGCGGTGTCGATGACGTTGAGCCAGAATATCTCCCCGCCCTCGAAGTTCGGCGTTCCCGCACCGACAGTCGGGACGGGGCGGTCGCCCACCACTTTGGTGTAGTCCGCCCAATATTCGGCCATGTAGTTCGCGAAAACGGCGAGGAAAGTGGCGCATGCCGTCCATACGTTGGCCCACATGACGGAGCGCTTGGCGTACCCGCCGAAGGCAAACCCGATGACGACCCCGGCGAGTATCGCCGCCAAAAGGAGGCCGAAGAGCAGACCCCACGTGGGCTGCCATAGGCTTCCGCTGGCGGCCAGGAAGATCACCAAGCTCATGGCCGAGGACCCGAGCGCTGAGGCCAGGGCCCTTCTGTTGGACAGGCCGCAGAAGAGCGACACAAAGAGCACGGCCGAGGCGATGGAGACCACGGCAATGAATCCCCATCCCAGCTGCGGGCTGAGGAACCACTTCGTGCTCGAGATGACGACGAGCGCGACGAGGGCGAAAAGGAAGGCGCCCGCGCCCGCGCCCGCCCTCCGCCGGAGGTCCCCGCCGACGAGCGACTGTGCGAAAAGGGCGAAAATCGCCGCAAACAGCACGGTCGTCGCGAAGGATATGGTCGGGTCCTCCAGCCAGTCGTTGAACTTGATGGCGCCGTATTCCTTCAGGAGGACGGCGAAGACGAAGGACGGAAGCGAGAAGAAGGCGAAGGATATGAAGGTGACGACGTAATCGAATCCGGAATACTGCCGTATCGCCGTCATGACGCCGAAGAAAACGCCGAGGACGATGGCGAAGATCGTCGAGAGGAAGACGAGGCGAAGGCTCGATCCCATGGCGTCGACGAGAAGGTCGTTTACGTGCTGGCCTCTGAAATTGGTTCCGAAGTCACAGGCGCCCACGAAGCACTTGCTCGCCCCGCCGAGCCAGGCGAAGTAGCGCGTGTACCAGGGGTCGTTCAGGTGCATGACGGCTATGCGCCGGTCGATGAGGTTCTGGCGGTTGGGGCTCGTGCTTTCCCTGAGGTCGCCCAAGGGATCGCCCGCATTGATCGTCAGAATGAAAAGGATGACGGAGGCCGCCAGCATGACAAGGGCGGATATACCCAAGCGCTTGATTATGAACTTAAACACTAGGCGAATCTTCTTTCCAACGGTTCGCGAACATTGCTTCGTGGACTGACCTGGCCGAAGCAACATTGTGGAAGTGTACCAGTTTCACCTTCAGAGTCATTTGCCGAAGGCGAAAGGAGGGCCCCGCGGTGGCGCACGGCATCCGCGCCCGCAACAGCGGGGCCCTCCAGGTCAGCCGGTCACTTGGTCGACTTCCACTTCCACTTTTCGGCGTTCCACAGCACCTGCTTCTGGGTGATGTTTCGCTTGACGTTCTCCAAACCGTTCGAGTAACCGACGATGCCCGGCTGGACGTACAGCGGCAGGCCGAACAGATCGTCCCACAGCTGCTTTTCGATCACTTTCTTGGACTCGAGCCACACGCTCTTGTCCAAAGTTCCGGCGATCTTCTTCCATTCGGCGTCGACGGTCTTGTTGGAGTACTCGCTCTTGTTCTGCTGTCCTCCGGTTTGATAGATGTTCTGGCCCGAAACGACCTGTCCGGAGCCGTTCCAGCCGAAGAGCGCCATATCCCACTGGCCCGTGTAGTATTCGCCGCCCTCGTCCATGAACTTCGCGGACGAGTTGTCCTTAATGGTGATCCCGGCTTTCTTGCAGGAGGCGGTGATGAGGGCGACCGTCTCGGCGCGGCGAGGATTGCCGTTGCGGTATCCGATCCGAACCGTCGGATTCTTGATCCCCGAGGCGGCCACGTGTTCCTTCGCCTTTTCGATGTTCACCTTGTCGTACTCGCCGTTGTATGAGGCCTTGACGACGCCTTCATAGTCCTTGTCGGTCGGGAAGTACTCGCGGGCGTTGAGGACTTGGGCCTTCGCGTCGAGGGGCTTGATGAGCTTCTGAACTATCTCCGAGCGCGGCACGCAGTACGCCATGGCCTTGCGGAGGTGGATTCCGCCCTTGTTCTCCGCGAACACCGAATTCGAGCCGAAGTTGTAGTCGAGGTGCTCCCAGACCATGGTCGGCCCCTGCAGAAGCGTCACATTGGGCGTCTTCTTGATGCGGTCGATCGAGTCCTGGGTGGCCTGAGGCTCGATGACGTTCAGATCTCCGTTGGCCAGGGCCTGAAGCTGGGCGTCGTCTTCCACCTGCTTGATGACGAGCTCTTTGGTTCCAGCCTTCTCGCCCCACCAATCGGGGTTTCGCTCAAGCGTGACGTACTGCTTGGCCTTCCAACCGCCCTGCTTGAGCGCGAAGGGGCCGAAGGACGGGATTTCCTCGGCGGGAGGAAGCTTGCCCGGGGCAGTGTCGTTCCACTTGTTCCAGGCCTCGGCGGCCTTCTTCGCGACCGCGAAATCCTTGTTCTTGAGCGCCTTGAACAGATCCTGCTTGCTCATGCCGATCTTCTTGGCGACCACGTGCGAAGGAAGGGGCCCGCCCACATTGAGCTCCCAGTCGGGGTACACGGTGTCGTACTTGACCGTGAACTTCTTTTCGCCCTCGTTGCACTGAGGGCCTTGCGAGACGGGGTGAGCGTATCCCTCGGGGCTGGAAACGTGGTTGAAGAGGGGCTGGGCCTCTCCGCTCTTTTCGTCGACGGCGCCTGCGGCCTTTTGGCCTTCGAGGATCCAGTCGGGGTTCTGGCTCACCCAATCGAGGTAGAAGTCCTCGCAGGTGATCGGCGTCTTCCCCTGGTAGACCGCCTTCTCGTTGACCGTGTACTCGACGGTGAGCGGGTCGTCCGAGAGTTTCTTATAGTCGCCGAGATCGGTTCCGTGCTTCCACACCCCCTGGGGGTCGTAGTAACCGAAGCCGGTTTGCACGCGGTCGGTGACCGCCGCGGTCGTGGTCGAGTATGCCTCAACCGTAGAACCGTTGTAGCCGCCCCATTCCTGCTTGCCGGGAGAGTAGCTGATCGAATCTTTCGAGCCGGCTTTGAGCTCTTGCTTGCCGCCGGAGCCGCACGCCCCCAAGGCGAGCACGGCCGCCGCAAAGGCCGCGACCATCGAGTAGGCCTTCTTCATAGAAGTTCCCCTCCTTATTTCGTTTTCTCATGCGGGGGATACCTCAGTGCGCATGGACCCCCGAGAACCAGGTAAACGAACCAACCATACGTTCGTAGGAAGGATCATATACCCAAAGCGGAAGGTCATTACGCTTGTCCCACATTCTGGACTAAAACCATGGACAGTCTTTACTCCAGCAACAGGGTTGGCTCGACCCCCTTTTAACTTATATGCCCGGCATCTTTGACGCGAAGAAGAGATCCGACCCGCCAAGAAGATTGCCGATGTATAGCAATGAATGATAACGCATACTCTTACAATCTGCGACGGCGCAGGCCGATTCGGGGCTTCGCGAGCGCTCCGACGGGCGCTTGCCGGGCTCCTTGAAGGCCTCGCCCGGGCCGGCCGGTCGGGGACGCGCGCCCGGCTCGCCCCTCCGCCTTTCCTTCGCAGACCCGGCTTTCTCCCCGATTCGACAGCCTGGCCCGCCCTCTTGCCAATTCGAGAAGATGGGTCCAAAGGCCTAAAATCGAGATGTGAACATCCTTTGCCTCTTAGACAGAGGCCCCCTGAGTTACGCCGAAGTCGACGGGGTGCAGCGCGAGATCCACGCCGCTGTGGCGCGAGGCGAGGAGCCAGACACCCTCATCGTGTGGCAGGCGAAGGACGTCTACACGGCGGGTCGGCGCACCCGCCCCGAGGACGTTCCCGATCCGTCGGTGCCCGTCGTCAAGGTCGATCGCGGCGGCTCGGTGACCTACCACGGGCCGGGCCAGGTGATCGTCTATCCGATCGTCCGCGTGCGCCTTCCGAAGGACGTGGTCGCCTTCGTCCGCGCCGTCGAAGCGGCCGTGATCGAAGCGCTTTCGACCTTCGGCGTCCGCGGCGAACGGATCGCGGGACGCTCGGGCGTGTGGGTCGGCGGCGAGAAGATCTGCGCCGTCGGGCTGAAGTTCGCCTCCGACACGACTATGCACGGCCTCGCCCTCAACGTGACGACCGACGTTTCGAAGTTCTTCCGGGTCAATCCGTGCGGAATCACGGATGCCGGAGTAACGTCTATGGAGCGGCAGGGCGTGGACGCCTCGCTCGAGGAGGCGGCGGCGGCGTTGACGTCGGCCCTCGGCAAGCACCTCGCGAGCTTCCAACAGGAAAGGTAAACGATGACGATCGCCCCCGAAGGACGCAAACTCCTGCGTGTCGAGGCCCGCAACGCCCAGACTCCGATCGAGAAGAAGCCCGACTGGATCCGAACCACCGCCGTCGTCGGCGAGGACTACGCGGACATGAAGAGCCTGGTCTCGACGTCCTCGCTGCACACGGTGTGCCAGGAGGCGCAGTGCCCGAACATCTACGAGTGCTGGCAGGACAGGGAGGCCACCTTCCTCGTCGGCGGCTCGGAGTGCACGCGGCGCTGCGACTTCTGCCAGATCGCCACCGGCAAGCCCAAGGGCCTCGACCGCGACGAGCCGCGGCGCGTAGCCGAATCCGTGCGTCATCTGGGCCTGCGCTACGCCACGGTCACCGGGGTGGCCCGCGACGACCTGCCCGACGGCGCCTCCTGGATCTACGCCGAGACGTGCCGCCAGATCCACGAGCTGTGCCCGGGCACGGGCGTCGAGCTGCTCGTCGACGACTTCCAGGGCGACGTCGGGGCGCTGCGTCAGGTCTTCGACTCCCGCCCGGAGGTTTTCGCGCACAACCTCGAAACGGTGCCGCGGATCTTCAAGAGAATCAGGCCCGCGTTCCGGTACGAACGGTCCCTGGACATCATCGCGATGGCGTCCGAGGAAGGCCTCGTCACCAAGTCGAATCTCATTCTCGGCATGGGCGAGACCCGCGAGGAGATCGAGGAGGCCATGGCGGCTCTGCGCGAGAACTCGTGCGACCTTCTGACAGTCACCCAGTACCTGAGGCCTTCCCCGCTCCACCACCCGATCGACAGGTGGGTCAAGCCCAAGGAGTTCATCGAGCTGCGCGATCTGGGCAGGAAGATGGGCTTCGCCGGCGTCATGGCCGGCCCGCTCGTGCGTTCCTCGTACCGCGCCGGGCGCCTCTACGGGATGGCGATGACGGCGAAGGGCCTCGAGCTGCCGCCGGGCATGGAGCACCTGGGCGAGCCCATGGAAGCCCGGCAAGAGGCGAGCTGGCTACTGTCCAAAGGAAGGGGCTGCTGAAACCAGGCGGTCTTTGACGGCAGCCCTGTCGACCTTGCCCTCGGCGTCGAGCGGGACCCTTTCGATGCGGGCCAAGCCGCGCGGAAGCTTGTACCTCGCGAGAACCTGAGCGGCAAAGGCCTGCAGCTCCGCGAGGGTCGGCACCGCTGCGGCGTCGCACACGATGGCGGCGGCGACGATTTCGCCCCACACCTCGTCCGGTATGCCGACCACGACGACGTCGTCGATCTTCGGATGGGCGCGCAGCACCTCCTCGACCTCCGCGGGATTGACGCCCTCGCCTCCCGTGCCAATGCGGTCGGAGAGGCGACCGACGATCGTCACCTCGTTGCCTCCGACGGCGACGTCGCCGGTGCGAAGCCACCCGCCCTCGACGAACGCCGACCGCGTCTGGTCGGCATTGTGCCAGTAGCCGGGGCTGATGGACGGCCCCCGTACGAGGAGCTCCCCCACCGTCGAGTCGGTCTGCGTCGTCGGATCGACGATCCTCGCCTCGACGTGCGCGTACGGCCTGCCGACGGCCCCGGACGCCCCGCTGCCGTACGGTTGGAACGTCCCCGACCCGGCGGTCTCCGTCATGCCCCAGACGACCGCCGGCTTGAGCCCGACGCCCTTGAGCCTGTCCAAGAGAGTGAGAGGAACCGGGGCCCCGCCGACGACTGGGAGCCGCAGGCTCGACAAATCGTGAGAGCCGCGTTCGGCTTCCGTGACGATCGCCCAGAACATCGTCGGAACTCCGAAGAAGATCGTGGCCTGCCACTGTTCGACCAGCCGGAGCGCCTCGGAGGCGTCGAAAGAGCGCATGAGGACGACGGCGCCGCCCGAGACGAACAGATCGAGGGTGCCCCCGTTGAATCCGCCGATGTGGGCGAGCGACGCGCCCACCACGATGACGTCCTCGACGCCGTACCCGAAGGCCTCCCGGAAGTTCCTGGCGGCCCACCAAAGGTTTCGGTGCGTGAGCTCGACCGCCCGGAGGCTTCCCGAGGCGCTTCCCGAGGTGTAGAAAATGGCGGCCGTTCCGGTCGGATACTCGACCGTGTTGAAGGACGCGCTCCCCGAGCCGCGGCAATCCGAGACCAGCGTGCCGTCGAGTGAGGCGAGTGCCGGCGTCAGGGCAAAGTAGCCGTTGGCGATTCCCGCGCCGTAGGAGCCGTCGGCCGGGTCGTCGTCGATCACGAAGCTCATGAAGGTTCCCGTCGAGGCAAAGCTTCCCCTCGCCGCAACCGTCGCGTCTGCGAAAATCGCCCGGGGCGAGCAGAAATCGACGATCTCCTGGACCTCGTTCTGCGCCAGCCTGAAGGAGACGGGGACGAAGACTGCGCCCAACCTGGCGCACGCGATGTAGACGAACAGGTGGTAGGGAGAGTTGTGCGCGACGAAGAGCACCCTGTCGCCCTTGCTCACACCGGACCGCGCGAGCAGCTGGGCGAGCTGGCGCGTCAGATGGGCGGCCTGCGCGACGGTCCACCGCCGGTCGCCGTAGACAACCGACAGGGCGGAAGGCCTGGCCCAAGCGGAGCGGTCGAGGGCAAACGCCGCGTTGTAGGAGGAATCATGCAATCGTCCAGTACCCCCGCAAGATCTGCGCCAGCGCCCAGTCGTCGGCGATCGAAGAGAGTTCGCGAACCGAATGCATGGACAGGAGCGGAACCCCGACGTCCACGGTGTCGATTCCCAGGCGGGTCGCCGTCAGCGGGCCGATCGTCGTGCCGCAGGGAACCGAGTTGTTCGAAACGAATGTCTGCACGGGCTGGTCGGCGTCCGCAGCAGCCCGCAGCCACAGGGCGCAGCCGGTCGAATCGGACGCGTAGCGCTGGTTCGCGTTCACCTTGACCATGGGCCCGCCGCCGGCAGTGGGATACTGCGTTGGGTCGTGGTAACCCGGATAGTTCGGGTTGATCGAGTGCCCGGCGTCGGCGCTCATGCACGTCGTGCGTGCAAGCATCCGGTAGTACTCGTCCTCGCTCGCGTCCAGAGCCAGGGCCGTGCGGCGCAGAACCCATTCGAGAAGCGGGCCTGCCGCGCCCGTGGCCGTGGAGGAGCCGACCTCTTCGTGGTCGAAAGCCGCATACACCGCGATGCAGCGGCTCTGGGCGGCCAGTTCCGCCTCGGCCGCCAAGAGCGCCGTCAGGCCGGCGTGGACGGACACGAGGTTGTCCTGCCGCCCGCCGGCCAAAAACTCGCCCGAAATGATCTCCGGCCGTTGGACGTCGAATGCGTACGCGTCGACGGCCGCAATCCGTTCGGCGGGAATTCCGGCGCTCTGCGCGATAGTCGCGGCGATCGACCGTTCGCCCGTGCCGCACACCGGTTGGAGATGCCTCTGCCTGTCGAGCGTCAAACGCTCGTCGACGGAACGGTCGAGGTGCGGAGCCAGCTGCGGGATCGTCATGACCGGCCCGGTTGTGAACAGCCTCTCCTCGCCGTCAACGGCGGTCACCCGGCCGGCGACGCCGAGGTCGCGATTGAGCCACGAGTTGGCGAGAAGGCCGCCGTAGGTCTCGACGTTGACGGACGCAAAGCCGAATGCGCCGGAGTCCGCAACCGGTTTCACCTTGAACGACGGCGAATCGGTGTGCGCCCCGACGATGCGGAATCCGCTGCGCGGGCCTGCGCCTTGGGGAACAAACCACGCCACGACGGCGCCCGAACGGACGATGTAGTGTCCGCCGGGCGCGGCGCTCCATTCGTCTTCCGCGCGTTGGCGCAGGTATCCGGCGGCGTCAAGGCGCGACGCCGCCTCCGTCGCAGCGTGAAAAGCGGTCGGGGAAGCGACGATGAAGTCGCGAAGATCAAGCGCGTGAGCGGTCGCCGAGTCCCCGTCAAAGTGCTTCTGCATGATTCAACAGTCTAGTGCGCAATGAGGGCTGACGCCGCACCGATTCCCAACGTACTGTTTTCCGGGTGCTCCCTTTGCGCTCGGCCAGGCCGTTCCCTGCGGCTTGCCCTTTGCCGTCGGCGGTTCGCCGACCTCTCCCCCGCCGTCGGCCCGTGACCGGCCGGTCGCAAGCGCGGGCACGTCCGGTCGCAAACGCGGGCACGGTCAGCTGGAAGCCCGCGCCCCGTCGGCGGACGGGTCCTCCCCGCGCTGCCATTTTGCGACGTCGAGAAGGACGTCGCGCAGCACTTTCGCGTGATTGTGCACCGCGTCTTTCCCGGCATAGACAAGCGTCACATGCTCGGGAGCGTGGGAGAGGAAAGCGGAAACGGCGTCGCCCTCCTCGAGCTCGCGGCGATAAGCCGAGCGGAACTCGTCCCACCGTCCTGCGGTGTCCTCGTGAAACCACTTTCTCAGGTCCGTCGAGGGGGTCAGGTCCTTCGCCCACTCGTCCACGGCGGCTTTGGCCTTCGACACTCCTCGCGGCCACAGCTTGTCGACGAGCACGCGGAAGCCGTCGGAGGGGTCTGGCTCTTCGTACACTCTCTTGAGCGAGACTTCCCTGAGGCGGACGGCGCCGCCCTCGAGCGACGATCGTCCCTCGCCGACCGGTTCATGCCGTTGCGTCGATTGAGATTCCATAGTTCAAATCGCCTCCTTGTCAGCGTTTGACCTTGCCGGGGCGCCACATGCACACGACGGCCCACGGCTTTCCCTGCTCGGCTGCACCCATGGGGATGAAGCCTTTTCTCTCGTATAGGGCCTGCGATCCCGGCGTCGAGGATTCCAGGTAGGCGGCGTGGTCCCCGGCTTCCGCGATTCCGTGGTCAAGGAGCGCGCCTCCCACGCCTCTGCCCCGCGCTTCGCCGACGACGCCGAGGAACCCCAGATACCAGTGCGGAAAACGAGGCGCGAGTTTGTCGGATTTCCGCTCAAGGCGACGGACGCGCAAGGTCGATCGGCCGTAAGCCGCGAGCAGCCGGGCATTCATGCGCGCCGTCGCGATCCATCCCGGCTCGCGCCCAGGAGCCTGCCACATCGCCGCCCCGACGGCCGTTCCGGCGTCGTCCCTGGCTATGTCTATGCGCCCGTACGGAAGGAAACACTCCTCGACCAGCACCCGAAAAGCGCGCGGGACGACCTTTTCATACCGTTGTCGCGGCCCAATCGCCGCCAACGTGAAGGGGTCCGCGCGGAAGGCCCTCGTCAAGACTTCGACGACTTCGACGACGTCGCCCGGGCGCGCCGTCGATATTTTCAACGGATCCACTTCAGCTCCACCCTCCTTCGGAATCCGGCTGTTTGCCGGCATCCGGCTGTCTGCCGGCTTCTTCGCCCGCGCTGTATGTCTCGGCGGCGGCGCGGGCGACGCCTCGCACGCGCCACCATCCCAGGCCCAGCACGCCGAACCAGAGCGGGGTCACGGCCAGGGCCGTCAAAGTGTCGCGGTCGCGCGTGAGGGCGACGAGGATGAAAACAAAGAACGCGAGCACAACCCACGGCATGACGGTTGAGCCGGGCATCTTGTACTCCGACGTCGCGTGCGCCTTCGGGTCGCGCCGCCGATAGACGACGTGGCAGACGAGGATGATCGACCAAACGAACAGGAAGAGCACCGACGCCAGGGCGACGACGATCTTGAAGGCGCTCTGGAGCCCGCTCGAAAGAGTGAGGAAATGCGCAGAGCAAATAACGCACACCGTGACGACGAGCCCGCGCCACGGAACCCCGACGCGCGTGAGCTCGCGGAAGCCCCCGGGCGCCATTCGTTTGTGCGCCAGCCCGAAGAGCATCCGCGACGTCGAATAGATCCCCGAGTTGCACGAGGACGAGGCGCTGGAAAGTATGACGGCGTTCATGATCCCGGCGGCCCCCGCGAGGCCGGCGAGGCCGAAAAGGCTGACGAAAGGAGAAATCTTCGGATTGATCTCGTTCCATGGCGTCACGCACATGATCGCCGCGAGCGCGACGACGTAGAAAAGGAGGATCCTCACGGGAATCGCATTGATGGCGTGCGGCAGGGTGAGGCGAGGGTTGGCGGTCTCGGCCGCCGTCGTGCCGACGAGCTCGATTCCCACGAAGGCGAAGACGGCCAGCTGGAAGCCGTTGACGAATCCCGCGAACTTCGTGGGGAATATTCCGCCGTGGCTCCACAGGTGGGAGACGGAGGCCGTCGTCCCGTCTGGCGAAGTGAAACCGACGATCACCATGAAGGAAGCGACCCCTACAAGCGCGACGATCGCCACCAGCTTGACGATCGCGAACCAGAATTCGATCTCGCCGAACAGCTTGACGGAGGCGAGGTTCATGACGAGGAGGGCGAGCATGACCGCGGTGGTCAGGACCATCGCGAGCCACCGCCAGTCCTCCCCGAGCCAGTACTCCCAGTATCCGGTGATGGCCACGACGTCGGCCATCCCGATGACGACCCAGCTGAACCAGTATGTCCACCCCACGAAGAAGCCCGCCCACGGCCCGAGGATATCCGCTGCGAAGTCCTGGAAAGAGCGGTATTCGAGCTTGTGCAGCAGCAGCTCCCCCATGGCGCGCATCACGAAGTACAGCATGAAGCCGATGACCGCGTATACAAAGAGGATCGAGGGGCCGGCCTTTGAAATCGTCTCGCCCGAACCCAGGAAAAGGCCCGTGCCGATGGCGCCGCCCAGGGCGATGAGCTGGATGTGGCGGTTGGACAGGCTGCGCTGGAGGTTCCGTTCTTCCGCGGCCTCGATGACGTCTTCTCTTCCCGTCGCCTCGGTCATAGATTCCTCCTCTTGAGTGCCGCGCAGGTCCCTGCATCGGCGTCTTGCCTTGTCGCTGCGGATTCGATCCTCGAGCCGCGTCCGCCGTCAATCGTCGATCGACGCTGCACTGCAGGTGCAACCGACGGGCGTCTTTTCAGCGTTGTTTCGGCGTGCCAGAGCCGTCTTCCTCCGCCGACGAACCGGGGTCGCCGCCTGACGAACCGAGACTGCGGCCCCGACGCGCCTAAGCCTTGTCGGAAAACCCGCGCGTCGAACTCACGCGTCTTAGAGAGTACAGCATTTCGGAGGCGCCGCCGCGCCGAAGCGGCCTGCTTGGCGCCGTCCGACCCGCAAATGTCAAACGGACGCGGCTCTTCTAGAACTTTTGCCTGCGCGTGAAAGAATTCTGCCAAGGGCAATCGTCGCCTCCTTAGAGCGCCGAAAAACCTTAGGATCTCATTGTATGCAGGGCCACGCTGGCCAAATGCATGCGGCCGCCGAGCGCGCCGCGCAAGGTCGAGCCCGATGCACAGGCGAAGTCAAGCGGCGTCGCACAGGCAACCGGAAACAAACGGCTGGAAAAGCGGCTGCCTCGGCAGGAAGCTTCCCGCCCGCCGAAGCCGTCCACGAACCGGCGCGGACAGCGGCTTTCGTCAACAGCCATAGGCTTTCGTCAACAGCCATAAACTTCGAAAGGAAACCCCATGCGAGGAGCAGTCATGCACGGCCCAGGCGACGTCAGGATCGAGGACCTCGACGTCCCTTCCGTCGTCGAACCGACCGACGCCGTCATCGAAGTCGCCGCCGCCTGCATCTGCGGATCGGATCTGTGGCCGTACCGCGGCCTCGAGCCGTCGGACGGCCGGCCGATGGGCCACGAATACGTGGGCACAGTCACCGAGGTCGGCGACGCCGTTAAAAACGTGAAGGTCGGCGACTTCGTCGTCGGATCTTTCTGCCTCTCCGACAACACGTGTGAGATATGCCGCTCCGGGTACCAGTCGCGTTGCGTCAACGGCGGCTTCGTCCAGGGCGCCCAGGCTCAGTACGCGCGAATCCCGCTGGCCGACGGAACGCTAGTCGTCGTTCCGGGAGGACGGCCGAAGGACGAGGCGACCCTCGCCTCTCTCTTGGCCGCATCCGACGTTCTTGGAACCGGTTGGTTCGGCGCCGTCGCCGCCGATGCGGGCCCGGGCAAAACGATCGCGGTCGTGGGCGACGGCGCCGTCGGGCTCATGGCCGTTCTGGCCGCAAAGCAGCTCGGCGCCGAGAGAATCGTCGCCATGTCGCGCCACGAGGACCGCGCCGCACTTGCGCGGGAGTTCGGCGCCACGGACGTCGTCGCCGAACGCGGCGACGCGGGAGTGGCTGCCGTCAAGGAGCTCACGGGAGGCTTGGGCGCCCACGGCGTGGTCGAGGCCGTCGGCACCCAGGAATCGATGATGCAGGCCATCGGGGCGTGCCGTCCGGGCGGGCATGTCGGATACGTCGGCGTCTCCCACGACGTCTCGCTTCCCGGCCAAGAGCTGTTCTTCGCCGAGGTCAACCTGCTCGGCGGCCCCGCCCCCGTGCGCCGGTTCCTGCCCGACCTCGTCGAGAGGATCCTCAAAGGCAAGATCGATCCGGGCAAGGTCTTCAACCTTGTCCTTCCTTTGGACGACGCCGCGGAGGGCTACAAAGCGATGGACGAAAGGCGCGCCGTCAAGGTGCTTCTTCGGCCTTGACGACCGCCCTGAGTCGAAACGCCCAGAGCCGCAGGAATCCTTCGCAAACGAATGGGGAGCCCGCAAAAGCGGGCTCCCCATTCGTTTTGGCGCTTCTTTCCGCCGAAGCTGCGGGCTCAGGCTTTGGCGTTGCGAGCGGGTTCGGCGTCAAGAGGCACTTCGGGATCGGGCATGCGCGTAATTCTGTTGCGCAAGTCTCGCCTCACAATCTCGATGGCCCACATCCACACGACGTGGCCGAGAGCCTCGGAAAAGTGCTCTTCGAAAGGCTGGTCCCATGGCGCGGGGACGGTGCCCATAGCCGGCATCAGGACGACGTGAAACAGAACCCACAAAGTCAAGCCGCACGCAGCCCCCTGCCACAGCTTTGCCTTCGGATATTTCTCTGCGATCAGGCAGTAGGCGAGCGCGAAGAATATGGCGAAGGAAAAGTGGATGGCGAAAGAGTATATGGGAAGCTCGTTGCCGTTGAAGGTCACCGTCGTGTGGCTCGCCTCGGGCGACATCCCCAACTGCTCCAGAAGCTCCTGCGGAGGATTGGTGGCGTTGCGCTCGGGCGTTCGCGGCGGGAAGGGAACCTCCCATCCGAATTTGACGATGGCGGAAAACACGCCGCCGACGAGGCCGGCGACGGCGGCAGCCTTGTAGTTGCGTCGGGACTTCGGTGTGGTGGTCAGCAGGCTTTTCAAACCCATGAGCGTCCTCCTGTCGATGATCGCGATAGGCACACCATAAACGGCAATTCCCTTGTATAGCAGCCTCACACGCTGTCGAAGCCCAAGCTGGCCGCGCCCGTCAGAGAAGGCGCACGCCTGCCCCGGCCGGCCCGCGGCCCCGGCGGAAGGCGTCAGTTCGCCGTGTCCCATACAGTTACGGGACGCCCGTCGATGTCTGTGAAGGATCCCGCCGCGATCATGATGATGTCGACGAGCGTCCAGATTCCCAGGCCGCCGAGCGTGAAGATCATCGCGACCCCGCTTCCGATCTTTCCGACGTAGAAACGGTGGACGCCGATTACGCCGAAGAACCAGGCGAGAAGCAGGGCAACAAGACGGCTCTTGTCTGAGGCGTTCGGGTCGCGGCCGGGACGGTAGTAATACCCCTGGCCATAGGCGGCGTTGCCCGGATTCGGGTACCCGCCGGGGCCAGCATTAGGGTAACCCCCGGGGTATCCGCCCGGATTCGGGTAGCCCCCGGGATTCGGGGCCCCGTTGACTCCGAGATAAGGGGCGCCGGCGCCTCCCGCCGAGCCGGCGGACGGCGGCTGGTTCGGAAAGTTTTGATAAGACATGAACTCACCTGATTGAGATAGAAAAGTGCAAGCTGTAGAACCGCGTAGGTTTCCCTCAGTCTATAACGTCATGCAGCGGACACAAGCAATCAGATCTGCACAATTCGGCGCCCCCGGCAGGCGGGCCTTCCGACGGCGCGCGAGCAACGGCGCCGGTTTCCTTGGATTTCACTGCCCGACGCCGGCAGACGTGCGCGCCGAGCAGAGTCCCCTTTTTTGGCATTTCACACGGTGGAGCGCTCCCCAACGGAGCCCGTCGCCGTCGTTCGACGCCGCTTTCCCGGCCTCGCGCCGACGGCTTCTCGGCGGCCCGAGCTCAACAATCCGCCGTCGCCCCAGAGCCGAAGGCCGGAAAAGAAAACGGAAGCCGGAGGGCGCCGGAAGCCGAAAACGAAACTCGGACGGCCGCCGCGAGCCGGTAAGCTCGTACCAGCCCATCGAGAAGGAGAACCATGGCAACCGGACTCGCCGCCCTCTTGGACGACATCGCGGCCCTCGTCAAACTCACCGCCTCCAGTTTGGACGACGTCGCAGCGGGAGTCGCCAAAGCGGGATCGAAGGCGATAGCGGTCGTCGTCGACGACACGGCGGTCACGCCGCAGTACGTCGAGGGCATCGATCCCAAACGCGAGATCCCCATCATCGGGAGAATCGCGAAAGGATCGCTCGTCAACAAGGGCATCATCTTGGTCGGGGCTCTCCTCTTGTCGGCTTTCGCGCCGTGGGCTTTGACTCCTTTGCTGATGGCCGGCGGCTCCTATCTCTGTTTCGAGGGGGCGCACAAGATCTGGGGCAAGCTCACGGGACACGGCGAAGCGCAGGCGGCAGTCACGGAAGGCGGCCAGGCGGAAGACGCGATCGTCAAAAACGCAGTGCGCACCGATTTCATCCTCTCAACCGAGATCATGGTCATCGCTCTCGCCGAAGTCACCGAACAGAACATCGCCTACCGGGCCGCGATCCTCGCTGTCGTCGCGGTCTTGATCACCGCTTTGGTCTACGGGATTGTGGCCTGCCTGGTAAAGATCGACGACCTCGGGCTGCACATGGCCTCCAAAGAGAGCTCCGCCACACGAAAGATGGGGCGGGGCCTCGTCAAGGCCATGCCCAAGGCCCTTTCGGCGATCACCGTGGTCGGAGTCGCGGCGATGCTGTGGGTCGGCGGTCACCTGCTCGTCAGCGGCAGCGACAAGCTCGGCTGGTCCGCGCCGCACGACGTCGTCCACAGCCTTTCCTCGGCAGTGCCCCGCGGATTTCTCTCGTGGATCGTCGAAACGTCCTGCTCGCTGGCGGTCGGATTCGTCTTCGGCAGCCTCATAGTGGCCTTCCAGGCCGCCGTCGGCCGCGTCCGCGGAGGCTCGGACCACTGATCTGCCCGGGGAGCGGGCCCACGCGGAAGCCTTCGGACCGTGCCGAATCCTCGAATGCGTTTTCCCTGGGAGGGCGAGCGCGTCGAGGCCGCCTCGTAACAGCGACGCCAGAGCGCTTCCCGGCGGAGCAGCTTTAAATGTTCCTTCGCGGATTCCGCGGTTTGCAGGCGCTCGCCGGCGGAGCCCGTTTCACTCCCACCCCGAGTCCTAGGGCCACAAGGGAAAGATCCTACTGCGGGGCGAGCTCAAAAGCCTGACAACTGATAAGATTGACACCGTATTAAATAACGCAACGGAGCTCACGCAGCGGATCACGCACCCGATCACGCAGTCAATGCAGCTCCATTGCATCGCGCACCAAAAGGAGCCTATTACATGGCCAAACATGTCGTTCCAACCGGCGCCGTGCATTCGTTCGGCATCGACGAGCTGTTCTTTTCCGTGACTGACTCGAAGGGCGTCATTGAATCGTCGAACGAGGTGTTCGTTCGGCTTTCTCACTACTCCCACGACGAGTTGATGGCCTCTCCCCACAACATTATCCGCCACCCGGAGATGCCCGGCGCGGCTTTCAAACTTCTCTGGGACACCGTCCGCAAGGGAGAGCCTTTCGCCGCATACGTGAGGAATCTGGCCGCGAACGGGTCCGAGTACGACGTTTTCGCCACAATCACTCCCCTGCCGGGCAATCGCTACCTCTCGGTTCGCACCCGCCCGGTGTGCGAGGACCTTTTCACGACGACGAACGGTCTCTACAGCGACGTCCACGCGTTCGAGGCCGGGCTGAAGGAAAATGGGGCAAGCCGCAGGGAGGCCGCGGCGTCCGGGGTCCAGAAGGCTGCGGAGATGCTCAAAGGCCTGGGGTTTGCGAGCTACGAGGATTTCCAGAACGCAGTGCTGCCGGCCGAGGTCGCGGGGCGCGAGGCGCTCTCGGCGGGATTCCCGCGCAGGCCGAATGCCCAAGGCGTTCTCCGCGACGCGCTGGAGACCATTGAGGGCGTCTACAACGAACTCGCCGTTTGGGTCGACGAGCAGAAGGACCTCGCCGACCTGTCGACCGAACTGCGTCGAGTGGCCGACGAAATCGAAGGCCGCCTGTCCAACGCCACAGTCAAGCCCGAGACGATCGAGACGATTTCCGCCCACGGCCCGGCGATGCAGCCCCTCATCGAACCGCTTCAGGTGTGGACGTCGATGCAGAGCATCGTCGCCTCGACTCTCACCCGTTTGGTCGAGTCTCTGCGCGAGCTGGAAAAGACGAGCGCGCGCACGCGCTTCCGAGTGGCGCTCGCCCGGCTGCACACGACGATGCTGGCGACGTTCATCGCCGAGCTCATCGACAGCGGCGACAGTTCGCGCGAGTCGGTCGAAGCCATCTGGATGCTGACCAAGGCTCTGCGCCAAGGGCTCTACGAGATGGAAGAGCAGACCGCGGCATTCCGCCGGCTGGCGAGCAACACCGTGTGGAACATTGATCAGGCCATCTCAATGCTCGGCATTCCCAGCCAGGTTCTCTCGATGTGGAAGACGACGGCCGAAACGATGACCCTTCCTGACGACGTCGCGGCGCTCGTGCCCGGCATCTCTGAGGGAGTCGTCGACTACACCGGCAAGATTCTCAACGACTCGGCGAGCCTTGCCGCTCGCTGCAACGCTTTGGGTGAGCAGCACGATTCAACTCGCATGAAGGCGTTGGTGGACCGCGCCGAAGATATGGCAGCGCGCCTCGCGCAAGGCTGACTCGTGCAACGGGGCGGGGCCGACATTCAGTCGGCCCCGCCCCTTTACTTTCGCCATATGCCCTGCCGCGGCCAAAACGACGGCCTGCGCAGGAGCCCGGCGGACGGTTCAAGAATCCCCGAAAGAGAATCGCGCCCCTTCAGATCGGCTCCTCAGCGCGGTTCTCTGCCCGCTTTCCAATTCGTTTTTCTAGGCCGTTTTCCCAATCCGCTCTCCGATTCGGGAATGGCATGTTTTCGATGCAAGTTCCTTGCGCGGTGCGTTTGTTGCGGGAGGCGTTCCCTGCGCGGTGTGTCTTCCATGCGGGACGTTCCCTACGTGACAGGCCTTCTAAGCGGGCGCCATTGTTCTCTATGCGGGGACGATGTGCGGCGTGAATTCTTCGATGACCGCCCGGAGATAGCCTTCGCGGGTGTCCGTCTTCAGATCGATCTTCGACGTCACACGCTCGAACCACATTCCGTAGGCACTGGAGATGAAGTTGGACACGATCGCTCCATTCATTGTTGACATTTGGCTTTTCCATGCGGAAAACGCCCTGACCTCAACGAGGCTACCCGCCCAAACGATCAATGGGTATGATCATTTAGAACGTAAACGATCGTCTCTGAGGGCCGGTCGGAAACCGAACCGCCCGGACAATAGATGCAAGCGGGCAGCGCCGAAGAGGCACTGCCGAATCCCGAAGCGGGGCACGTGGCCATTCCCCGACCTCCATTCGCGCTCGGCCCGTCGATGCGGCCGAATCCCGAAGCGGGGCACGTGGCCATTCCCCGACCTCCATTCGCGCTCGGCCCGTCGATGCGGCCGAATCCCGAAGCGGGGCACGCGGCCATTCCCCGACGGCAAGCGACTAAAGCCATGAAAATCAAGGAAACGAGGAAAAGAAGTGAAGCCTCGACAGCTGGCCTCGGAGCGCCATAGGGCAATCATGCGGGCGCTGAACGGGACGGAGGCCGTGAGCGTCACAGCGCTCGCGCGCCTGACCGGCGTCTCGGCCGTGACAATCCGCCGCGACCTAACGGAGTTGGCGCACGAGGGCCTCGTCACCCGCGTCCACGGCGGCGCGCTGCGTTCCCCCAAACGAGGAACGGCCCATCCTTTTCCCCTTCGAAAAACCCAAGATCTTGAGGCGAAGCACCTTTTGGCCAAGGCCACCGCCCGCCTGATCGACGACGGCGAGAGCGTGATCCTCGACAACGGAACGACCTGCGACCTCGTTGCGGAGAATCTGGCGGGGCGCGACATCACGGTTCTCGCGTTGAGCTTGCGGGCCGCCGTGACGTTGGCAGAAGCGCCGGGGGTGCGCGTCGTCGTCCCCGGCGGCGCGGTCGAAACGGCTTCGCTCGCCATGCTCGCGAGCCCCGTCATCGACGTCGTGAGGGATTTCCGCGCCGACGTCGCCGTTCTCGGAGCTTGCGCGGCGTCCGTCGCCAACGGCCTCACATGCATCAACCCGTCGGACGCGACGCTCAAACGAAATATCCTGCAATCGGCCGCACGAGCCATACTTCCCGCCACGCCCAGAAAACTCACGCGCTCTTCGGTCCATAGATTCGGCACGCTCGAAGATCTTGCGGATCTTCTCACGACGTCGGACATCCCAGAAGAATCCCTGGTCGACCTTCGCTCGAGCGGAGTGCCGATCACGATCTGCGATTAGCATGATCCGATAATGCCGGGCTCCGAACCTCAGACAACCGAGCTCGGAGCCTAGGACAGCCGGCTCTAAACCCCAGACAACCGACTCTCAACCCCGGACAACCGAGCTTGGAGCGTCAAAGACCGGGCGAAAGAAGCTCCGAAGCGGCCGGGCGCGAAAAGACCCAAACGACCGCAGGGCCCCGAAAACGAGGGCACAGGACTCGCGGCTGCCAGAGCCCTGTGCCCTCGCCAAAACGGTTAGACCTGGAAAACGGCAAGTCCGCGTTCAGTGATTCCGCCTAACTCGCGTTGCTCATGCGTTTCGGCATGAACGGCGGGCACGCGGGACGCGTGCCCGCCGTTGCAGATTCGAGGCTCATTCGGCGGCGCTGGGATGCGTCATGTCCGCCGGAACGACCCACTTGTCGAATTGCTCGTTCGTGAGGAATCCGAGCTCGATGGCCGATTCGCGCAGCGACAGGCCCTTCTTGTGCGCGTTCTTGGCGATCTTCGAGGCTTTGTCGTAGCCGATGTGACGGTTGAGGGCGGTGACCTGCATGAGGTTCTTGTCCAGATTCTCCTTGATCTTCTCGCGGTTGGGCTCGATTCCGTACGCGCAATGCGAATCGAAGCTGACGCAGGCGTCGCCGATGAGCTGAATCGACTCGAGAATGGCCCACGCCATGACCGGTTTGAACACGTTGAGCTGGAAGTTGCCCTGCGATCCGGCGAAGCCCACCGTGGCGTCGTTGCCGAACACCTTGGTTGCAACCATCGTCATCGCTTCGCACTGCGTCGGGTTGACCTTCCCCGGCATGATCGAGGAGCCGGGCTCATTCTCCGGGATAAGCAGCTCGCCGATGCCGTTGCGCGGGCCGGAAGCATACCAGCGCACATCGTTGGCGATCTTCATGAGCGCGTCGGCCAGAACGCGCAGCGAGCCCGAGACCTGCACAAGGGCGTCGTGGGCGCCGAGGGCCGCGAAAAGGTTGGAGGCCTGCGTGAATTCGATTCCCGTTTCCTCGCTGATCTTCTCAGCCGTCGATTCGCCGAACTTGGGATGGGCGTTGAGCCCCGTGCCGACGGCGGTCCCTCCGATCGCCAGCTCGCGGGCGCGGGAGTCCGAGTACCGGATGCAGTCCAAGGCGAAGTCGATCTGAGCGACCCATCCGGAGAACACCTGGCCGAGGCGAATCGGGGTGGCGTCCTGCAAATGGGTGCGGCCGACCATGACGACGTCGTCGTACTCCTTTGCCTTTGCATCAAGGGTGTCGCGAAGGCGACGGACCTTGGGGTACATGGCCGCCAGCTCGCACACCACCGCGATGTGCATGGCGGTGGGGAACGTGTCGTTCGAGGATTGGCCGCGATTTACATGGTCGTTGGGGTGGACGGGCGCTTTCGACCCCATCTCGCCTCCCGCGATCTCGATGGCGCGGTTCGAGATGACCTCGTTGGAGTTCATATTCGACTGCGTGCCGGACCCCGTTTGGAAGACGACAAGGGGAAACTCGGCGTCGAGCTTTCCGGCGATGACTTCGTCGGCCGCCCGAGCGATGAGGTCGGCGATGTCCGCCGGCAATTCGCCGAGTTCTTTGTTCGCGAGCGCCGCGGATTTCTTCAAGACGCCCAGCGCGTGGATCATGGGCCTGCCCCATACGAAGGTTTCCCTGCCGATGTCGAAGTTGTGGAGGCTGCGTTCGGTTTGCGCCCCCCAGTAATGGTCGGCGGGGACCTCGATGGCTCCCATGGAATCGGTTTCCGTGCGCGTCGTCGCTGTGTTATCTGCCATGCCACTAGGGTAACGGCGGAGCAGCACGGCCGTCAGGTCGCACGTCCCACCGGGCGTGCCCGCGCGATATCGAGTCCGTTCGACTCGCTGGCGGCCCGTTCGACTCGCTGACAGCTCATTCGACGCATTCTCGGCTCAAGATTAAACAAATCCCATAGAATTAGACGATATTGAAGCCTCTGAGGCCCTTGGGAGCAAGCTCGCTCCAACGTGAGAATCTCAGACCACCGGACGACTCCGCTGCCCATACGCACCGCTATAATGAGAGGGCGGCCATGGCCGCGGGGCTGCTCGCACAGCCCGTTGCACGCATCTAAATCTCGCCTTCGGGGCCGTCCTCAGGCGAGAAACACCGTATCCGGCCGGACTGGGCACGCCGTTTCCGGATCGCACACCTGGGAGGTCCGTCGTGATTGAGCTGCGCCCCGTAATTGAGGCAGACCTCTATTTCCTTTGGCATTGGATACACGAGGTGTCCAATCCGGAGTGGGCCCTTTGGGACGCCCCTCATTTCAAGAGGCCCGGAAGGAAGAGCATCCAGGATTTCATGGCCGAGGACGCCGAGTGGTTTCGCGACACCGACCGACGCATGATCTTCGTCGATGGCAGGCCCGCTGGGATCGTCACGAGGTACGAGGAGCTTCCCGCGGGAAGCCGCTGGTGGGAGGTCGGCATCATCCTCTACGACCCGGATCGGTGGGGCCGGGGAATCGGCCGCCAAGCCTTGGAATTGTGGGTCTCGATGATCTTCGAGAAGACGGACGCCCACCTCGTGACTCTGACGACCTGGAGCGGGAACGAGCGGATGGTGCGCGCCGCTTCCAGGGCGGGGTTCTCCGAGTGCGCGAGGATTCCCGAGGCGCGCGAATGGAACGGAAAGCGCTGGGACTCGATTCGAATGGTGTTTCTGCGCAAAGCTTGGGAAAGGCAGCTCCGCCCCGCTCCGGCGAGGCTTTCGCGGGGCAGGGTCGCCTCTCACAGGGCGATCGGACGCTGACCGAGATGAGTTCTAAGCCAGTGCCGGCATTCTCTCAGTGGACACACAGTTTTGAGATATAATTTCTCTTCATGGCTTTCTTCGCTCTCACCTCGGCAAGCCTGCTGTGGACCGTCATCGCACTCACCGTTGTGTGCTTTGTTTGGACCGTTTTCGGCGTTCCTAGAAAGCGCTGGAGCGGCGCACGCGCCTACGCCCAGCAGGCCCTCGGCGTCGCCCTGAGCGCGCTCCTGTTCTTTTCAAGCGCTTTCTTGGCTTTCAACCGTTTTTCGATCTGGTACTCCGATTGGAGCGACCTCCTCGGCTACGCTTCAGACCGCGGAACGACGACGCAGTACGGCGGCGGAGCGGCTCTTGCCACGCCGCAGGCCAAGGCGACGACAACGCCTTCCAATGGCGCTTCGAATTCCCGCAAGTTCACCGAACTTCAACGCAAGCCCTTGACCAATTCCGCGCTGTCGGGCGTTTCCGCGAAAGCTCCGAACGGCCAGTGGATCACCGCGAAGATCCCCGGGCAGGGGTCCGACGCCGATGCGTGGGCTCGAGTGTGGTTGCCTCCCAGCTACATGGACAATCCGAACAAGGCCTACACGGTGATCATGGCCTTCCCTGGGGTTCCCGGCTCGCCCAAAGGATACGAAAGTCCGCTGCATACCGACGCCGACCTCGCCGCGGCGATCAAATCAGGCAAGATCCGCGATTCGATCATCGTCTCCCCGAACGTCTTCCCGCACGACGCCGACACCGAATGCATGGACGTACAGGGCAAGGGGATCGAAACCTGGGTCACGAAGAACGTCGTGCCGTGGGTGAAGACGAACCTTCGGGCCGAAGAGGGACCTGACGCCTGGGCGACCTACGGCTACTCCGCGGGGGCGTGGTGCGCCAACATGTTCGCCGTGCGGCATCCGGATCTTTTCAGAACGTCGATTTCGATGTCAGGTTACTACTCGCCCCTTTTCCCATCGGGCGAAAGCAACCAGGAAGGCTACGTCTTGGCGGACGAAGTGGCGCGCAACCGCCCGCCCGTGAGGATCTGGAATCTCTCGGGCGCGGGGGACGGGAAGTTCCGAAAGTCCTTCGACGCCTTTGCCCCGAAGGTGGCGTCGCCGACGTCGCTCACATCGGTCGAGGTGAAGGGGAGCTCGCACAAGTGGGATGCGTGGACCTCCGCTCAGCCGAAGGCGCTCGAATGGCTCGGAGCCAACGCTCCCGCCTTCAGCCCTCAATTCGGCTCGACCAGCCCTCAATCCGGTTCCACGACGAAGGCCCCGCCAGTCAACGCATCTACTCCGACGCCCGCGCCCTCGACCAAAACCCGCGCGCCGGCGTTTGGACCGGAGGCAGCGAAACCGCAGTTGGAGCCGCGGATTCGCGAACCCAGGGTTGAGAACGGACCCCGCTAGAGGCTCGCTGGGCCGAAGTCTCACCCGCGGCCCAATCACGCCCTCTCGGCAGGGTCGCCGTCCGAAGGATTCCAAGCGGCGGGAACCCCGGCCGGATCGCTCAACCGCAGGGCGTTCGGCGGCGTCGTATACGTCCGGCCCGGGTAACGCCCGAATTGTTCCTCGTCGGTCAACGGCTTGACGGTTCGAAGGCGCTCCGCGGCCCAAGCTGGGGGCGGCCAACCGTCGCTGCGATCGGATCCGGCTGGAAGCGGAGAGTGACAGAGGGCGGTGCGCAAGGGAGGCTTGACCATGAGACGGCCGGGCCTGCTGCGGTCTCGAAGGGCGTGCGCACGCCATGTGAGAATCGGATGGGTCGTGAACCATGCAACGAGATGGAGCCAAAAGCCCCGCTCGGTCGCCGCCCTGTCCGCCATGTCGTTGAAGTTCACCTGTGCGCCGAGGTACTTTCCCGCGCTCAGAACCCCGATCATTCCGGGTGCGCCCGCGGGCGCACCCTCGTACCCGTAGTTGTCTGCCGTGTATTCCTGGGCGCGAGAAAGAGCAGTGCCGAGGAACGGGACCAGGCTGCCCACCGACATGGCCAGGAGCCGAAAGTAACTCACGTGCCCCGCAGCGAGATGGCCGACCTCGTGATTGATGACGAATCGCAGGGCCTCCGGGTCGCGCGCGGCGCCTCCGATCTCGAAAAGATCAGAATAGACGGCGACGAAACGTCGATGACCGTGCCCGGAGGCGTAGGCGTTGATCCTCCCGTTGCCGAGGAGGACATAGGCGTCGGGCACTTTTCGCAGCCCCGTCCGCTCGGCCGCTTCGACGACCATCCGATATCCCTCGGGGAATTGCGTCGGACTCATGCGCACGCCCCGCGAGCGCAGATTGGCATAGACAAAGGCTCTGACTCCCCAGATTCCCACGGCGACGCAGATCATCACAAACAGGACGACGCCGAAGATGTCCGCCGACGTTCTAAAGCGCCCGCAGCCCTTGGGAAGAAATCTGAAGTAGCCTTGCGACAGCAAAACCTCGAACCCGCCCTCGCACACGGCGTCCGGGGCGGTGAGCAGCCACCAGTAGAAGGCAATGGCTCCGAGGGTTGCAAGGGCGGCCGCGGCCAGAAGACGCAGCTCCCAAGGATGGCGCAACGCTGGGCGTCCGAAGAGTCCGTAAACCGTGGGGCCGTTCCAAATCGACGGCTGTGAGGTGTTCATGCGCTTTACATTACCAACGGAGAATCTCGGCTCAAACGAAGATAGGCCGCCGCCGCTTCGTTTCGCAAAGGGTCGCCCGACGATTCTAGAGGCCCGGGCCCCGCTTTGGGGAGCACGAATTCCGGTCCGAGCAGCACGGCCCTCCAATTAGAAGGGACCGGCTCCCGGGCAGACATGTTGGGGCCCGGGCGTCACGCTCGCCCGGGCCCCAAGGTGCGCTGCGGGTGTCACGCATCACCCTGAGCGCAATGGCGGCATCGAGACCTAGTCAATCGACTGCCACCGGCAAGGACGAAAATAACTCTCGGCTTCCCGCACCGAGGTGCGATCGGCCAAGGACTCGGGCATAAAGCTCCGAATCGATTACCTGGTCTATTCAGCTATTTTCGTCGCTAAGATCTTTTATCGCGGTGCTAGAACCACGAGCGCCATACTCGCCTGTACTCGGTCCCGCACATGATTCTCCAGCTCCTAGTCCATGGCATGGTGCAGAAGAACTCAGGTTGCGAAGCGCCGCCTTTTGCGAGCAGTTCGCTCTGAGCGGCCCCGACGTGTGCATTCGTTGCCGCGTAGGATTCGCCTCCGAACGGCAGAAGCGATGCCGTGAAGGCGATTGACGCCGCAGCGGCGATGCCCAAAGTCTTCATCCGTATTACCTCCTATACGTGATGTCTATAAGCTTACTCAGCCGGAGAGCCTTCGGCTTCCCCCAAAAGTAGGAAAAAACAAAAAGCTTGTCAAAACCCGACTTTTGCCCGTCTTTTCAATGCCGGACAAGCCCCAGCTCGTAGGCGCGGACAACCACCTTGAGCCTGCTGTTGACCTCGAGCTTGGCCATAATCGAGGAGATGTGCGTTTTGACCGTCGATTCTTGAACGTACAGCTGCGCGGCTATCTCCGAGTTCGAATGCGCCTGGCACAAGAGCCTGAGAACGTCCATCTCCCGCTTGGAGAACTGGACGTTGACCCCGGAGTCGGGCGGCAAGGGCACCAGGTAGTTCTTCACCAAGCGCGACGTCGGACCGGGAGAGACGACTGTGCCGCCGGAGGAGACTTCTCTGATGCTTTTGACGATGTCTTCCGGAGACGTGTTCTTCAAAAGGTAGGCGCCGGCTCCGGCCTGAAGGCCGGAGAGCATCGCTTCGTCGTCGTCGAAAGTGGTGAGCAGAAGGATCTTCGTGTCGGGATAAAGGGCCTTGACCTGTTCGCTCGCAGTAATGCCGTCCATGAGGGGCATCCGGATATCCGTCACGAGGATGTCGGGATCGAGCCTGCCGACCAGCCGAACGGCCTCCATGCCGTTCTCCCCCATGCCCACGATCTGTATGTCCTCGGCGGTTTCCAGAAAGGTCGCGATGTTTTTGCGAACCTCCTCGTCGTCGTCGACGACGACCACTCTGATGGCTTTCTTGCGATCCGCGCCAGGCCCGCCTTTGCGGGCGCCTCGCGCCAATCGTTCGGATTCTTTCATGTTCGTCTCTCCTGGCTTTCAGCCGTGCAGGGGGATGGATACTCGAACGATCCACCGGTCGGAAACTTGTGAGACTCGAATCACCCCGCCAAGAGCCTCTACGCGCTCTTGTTGGCCGGCCAATCCGAAATGTTTGACTTTCACGTCCGAACGGTCGGTGGGAAAGCCGCTTAGCGCGTCCAGCCCGTCGCCGGGCGAAGGCACAATGTTGATGAATATGGCGTCGACGGCGTAAGCGCCGACTTCCACCATGATCGTCACGGGCCCACGACGATCGGCGTGCTTGACGATGTTCGAGCACGCTTCCGTGACTATGCGCGAAAAGGTCGCCGCCACGACCTCGGGAAGCCTTGAGACGTCTCCGTCCACGGCAGCCTGGACCTTCAAACCGGCTGCCTTCACCTTCCCTATCTGTTCGTCGATCGCCTCCGCCGGGGGCTTGTCGCGAATCGTGAAGCGGGTGGCCACGTCCGCCTCAAACGCCGGGTCAAGACTGTCCGTGGCACGCAAAAGCTCGAGCATATGCCTCAGATCCGCCGTTGCGGCGCGCCCGGTCCGCGCGATGAACTCGAGGTCCTCCGCAAGCTGGGGGTCCACTCCCTTGCGAAGTTTGGCCGCCTCGGCCCTCATGACGACCATCGTGGCCGAATAGACGGCGGTGTCGTGAAGCTCCCGCGCGATGGCTCGGCGCTGGGCGGCCAGCTCGGCCCGCCGCCTCTCTTCGAGTTTGACGTTCGCCATGCGCTGGCGCAGCAGTAGCTCGCCGATGAGCACGAAGATCATCTCGAAGGCCAACCACACGAGGGTCCCTTTGACGAGTTCCTCTTGATCCGCCGCGCTCGTCGCGTTCACGGCGACGACGGACGCGAGGTACCAGGGCGTGGCGACAAAGATGACCGCGCGCCGCCCAGACCAGATGACCATCGAGGTGACAAGGAACATAGACATCGACGACAGCGAGATCGTGATGTCCGGCGTCAGCCAGACCATGGCGAACGCGACGGCTTCGACGCAAGCCCCGGCAACCGGATACCTGCCGGACAAGGCTACCGCGAAGCACGCCGTGACCGCGACGGCGGCATTGGGCCAGGATTCCAAGGTCCGAGGGGCCAGAAAGAGGGTGAGAACAAGCAGGGTCGCCCCGAGGGAGAGACCCACAAAAGCGCGAAGCCGATCGCGCGAACGTTGAGCGCGTTCGGCGACGTCGTCGGCCGCCCCAGCTGCGCCGTCGCTCGCGACTCGCACAGCTGAACCGGAGTGGGAGCGTTTCGGTGAGATACGCTCGACCACTTCTGCGGCCCGTTCCATATGCACTCCTCCACAGCGCTACTACCGTGCACGTCACGCTTGCCCCGACGCGACGTGTTCTACGGAATAACCAGTTTACCGGCATAGTAACCGTTTGAATACCCCGCAAACCTCCGAACACCTGTGTGTATACACGGTATTCCAAAAGTTCTACAGACGACGTTGCGGCCACAGTGGTACATTAGTAGGGCTCGACGCACCCGAGGACATGCAGGAACAATCCAAACACCAAACGGAAACACATATGGATTCCAACATTGATCAAAATCCAACTTCGAGAAATCTACTGACAAAAATCGATCCTCGGGACGCCCTTCGCACACTCTTCGTCACACTTTGCGCAGTCCTGCTGGCCCTAGGCGTGACCCAACCTACGAAAGACTTCCCCGCGGCCGCCGTCGCGGGCCTTATCGCAGGCTGTTTTCCGATTGCAGTCGAAGCCTGGGGCGATATCCGACACGCCAGGATGAGCATGGAGCTGTCGATGCTCATTGCGATCGTCGCCGCGGCGGCCATCGGCGAGTGGCTCACGGCCTTGGTCGTCACCGCTTTCGTTCTGGCCGCCGAAATTCTCGAAGACCTGTCCGTCGAGCGGGGGCACGACGCTTTGACCGATCTTATGGCCTTCCTCCCGCAGACTGTGCGCATACGCGAGGGCGAGAGCGCCGTTTCCGTCCCCTTGGCCGATGTCGAGCCCGGGAACGTCGTCATCGTCAGCCCCGGCGGGCGCATTCCCGTGGACGGCGTCGTGACGGCCGGCGAATCCTCCGTCGACCAATCGCGTATTACGGGCGAGCCGCTCCCGGCGGACGTGGGAAGCGGGGACGCCGTTTTCGCCGGATCGATCAATCTGGTCGGCGCGCTGGAGGTTTGCGCCGAGCGCGTGGGAGGGGAATCCTCGTATGGCAAAATCGTCGAAGCGATCAGGCAGGCGCAGTCTTCGCGGGCCCCGGTCGTCAGGCTCGCCGACCGATTCGCCGCCTACCTCGTCTACATCGCGCTCGCCGCTGCGGCAGCGACCTATGTTGCGACCTCGAACTGGACGACGACTATCTCCGTGGTCGTCGTGGCGGGGGCGTGCGGAATCGCCGCCGGAACTCCCCTCGCCGTTCTCGCCGCGATCGCGAGGGCGGCACACAGCGGGGCGTTCGTCAAAGACGGTGCACACCTCGAGGCGCTCTCCGAAGTCGAAACCGCGGTCTTCGACAAGACGGGAACACTGACGTCGGGAGCCCCCGTCGTTCAACGCATCGACGTCGTCCCCGGAATCGACGAAGAGGAACTCCTGTTTCTGCTGGCGACGGCGGAATCCTATTCGGAGCACCCGCTGGCCAAGGCCGTGGTCGAGCATCTCCGCGAGCGCGGGACGGCCGCAGGGGCGCCCGACTCCTTCGAGTATCGCCCGGGCATGGGGGTCGTCGCACGAGTCGGAGGGCGCACCGTCGTCGCCGGCAACTCGTCGCTTGTGGCGGACGCCCCCGATTCCGGCGACGTTGAGGGCTCCCCCATTCACGTGAGCGTGGACGGCGCGTACCGCGCAACCGCAATCTTGGCCGACGCCGTTCGGCCCGGCGCGGCAGCCGCGGTCGCCGAGCTGAAGGGCATGGGGCTGCAGGTCGCCATGGTGACCGGGGACGGGGCGGGCGCCGCGGCGCAGTCGGCGCTCGGCTCGGCATCGACGACTGCCGAGCCGAGCTTCTTCCCGAGCAGAAAACGGCCTTCATCGATTCGTTGAGGGCCGCGGGGTGCAAGGTGGCGATGGTCGGCGACGGCGTCAACGACGCGCCGTCGCTCGCCCGGGCCGACGTCGGCATCGCCATGGGCAGCGGGACCGACGTCGCCCGAGACAGCGCGGACGTCGTGCTCGTTGCCTCCGATCCGGCGGATCTTGCCTCGACCGTGCGCGTCGCCCGGCGTGCGCGGGCGATCGTGACGTTCAACTTCGTCGGCACCGTCGCGGTCGATCTCGTCGGAATGGCGCTGGCTGCGGCGGGGATCCTCACGCCGGTGCTCGCAGCGATCGTCCACGTGGGAAGCGAGACGGCTTTCATCCTGAACTCCGCACGGCTCATTCCCGGGAAAACGGTGCGAAGGCGCACGCGCCTCGGGAAACGATCGGGCGGTGCCGAGGCCTAGAAGGTCTCGAGCGGCCCTCGCGCCGAGGGATTCAAGCAGCGCGGGGCTCGAAGGCGTGCGCCGCCGACAAGGCTCGCCTCGGCGCCGAACCCCGGACGGGCCGGCGCCGACAGGCGCTACGCCGGGGTGACCTCGCGGATACGTCTGTGCGAGGATGCGCCGGCGAACTGGGAGGCAGGGATCCGGTCGGCGACGTCCTCGCCGATGAGCCCGAAAAGGTCCTTGGGATCCTCCGGATCGGCTATGAGGTCGATCTCCTCGTAGAATCCCGTGTCTTCAACGGCCTTCTCCAGGTAGCACAGCGCGGTGAAGTCCTCGATGGCAAAGCCGACCGAGTCGAAGATCGTCACTTGGTCGGCGCCGGTGCGGCCCTCCTTGAGGCCGGCGACGACCTGCCAGATCTCGGTGACCGGGTAATCCTCGGGCTTGGCCTGGATCTCGCCCTCGATGCGCGTCTGCTCGGGGTATTCCACAAACACCGGCCCGAGGTCGAGGATGCGGTGGTCCAGCTCCGTCTTGCCGGGGCAATCGCCTCCGATCCCGTTGATGTGCACGCCGGGCCGCACGTCTTCGAGGGAAAGGACAGTGGCGTTGCGCTTGTCCGCTGTGCACGTCGTGATGACGTCGGCGTCGGCCACCGCCTCGGCGGCCGAGTCGGCGATGTGCACGTCGATGCCGAGAGGAGCGAGGTTGCGGGCGAGTTTCTCGCTCGCTGCGCGATCGACGTCAAACACGGTGACTTTGCCCAGGCCGCGGACGATCTTCACCGCGAGCGTCTGAAACTCGGACTGCGAACCGGCGCCGATGAGCCCGAGGTTGCAGGGCCCCTCGGGAGCGAGGTGTTTGGTGGCCAGGCCGGACATCGCAGCAGTGCGCAGCGCCGTGAGGATCGTCATCTCGGACTGGAAGCGGGGGTAGCCGTTGTGGACGTCGGCCAGCACGCCGAAAGCCGTGACGGTCTGATACCCGCGTGCGGGATTGGAGGGATGCCCGTTGACGAACTTGAATCCGTAGGTTGCGCCGTCGGCGGTCGGCATGAGCTCAATGACGCCGTCCCTGGAATGGGAGGCGACGCGCGGCCGCAGCTCGAACTCCGGCCACCGGCGGAAATCCGCTTCGAGCGCATCGATCATTCCGGCAATCGCAGCTTCAGGCCCGACGGATGCCAGCCACCGACGGATGTTGTTGACGCTTACGAACCGCATACGTTCCCCCTTTTCTGTAAAGTGTCCAGTTCCGCTAACTGTATGAGAAGGCGATATGGCGCGGCAACAACGTAAATGCGCATTTTTGGGGCGTTTGCGCGACACATCGACCACAGCGGTTTAGCATTCTGCTATGGCCAACTTGGATTCCCTCGATCGCGCGCTCCTTTCCGCCCTTCGCGTGGACGGGCGCGCCCCCGTCGCCGAGCTGGCGCGCGACCTCGGCGTCACTCGCACGACGATCACCCGCCGCATCGACGCTCTGACCGACGCGGGCGTCATACTCGGCTTCACAGTTCGAGTGGCCGAGCGCGCCGACGCGGCCATCCGGGCCATCTCCCACCTCGCGATCGAGGGCCCGTACGTCGAGGAGACGATTAGGATGCTGCGAGGGCTTCCCGAGGTGACGGCGTTGCACGCGACGAACGGCGAATGGGATCTCATCGCCGAGATCACGGTGACAAAGCTCGCCGACATCGACGTCGTCCTCTCCGCCATTCGCAACTCCCCGGGCGTTCACCGCTCCGAGACGAGCATCCTCCTCAGATCGGTGCTCATGTGACGGATCGTCGCCCGTTCCTTTTGCGGTCCAGACGCGGCGCCCTTCCCCGCTCCGACGCCTGAACCGCGATGGAAACGCCTTATACGTTCGTACGCCAAACGTCGGTCGTCGCTTCCGCGGCACGCATCTTTCCCTGCATCGAAGACTTTCGGGCGTGGCGGGCGTGGTCGCCCTGGAGGCAACTCGACCCCGGCGTCCAGGAAGAATACGGCGCCCCGAGCTTCGGCGTCGGCGCGCACTACAAGGTGGTCGGGAAACAGGGAAGCCGGAGCGGGGTCGATGGCTCAGACTCATTCGGGCACTCCCCGACAACATTCGGACCCTCCCCGAAAAATCGAGATCGACCTAGTGTTCGTCAAGCCTTTCCCCAATCGCAGCCGCATCGAGTTCATTCTCGACGAAAAACGCGGCCAGACCTCCGGCGAATGGCGGCCTCACGGAGAATTCACCGGCGCGATGCGATTCTTCCGCCTGTTCTTCAACATGGACAAAGCCGTGGGCAGGGACCTTGAGCGGGGCCTCGAACGCTTGCGGCAGGCAGTCAAATCGGACCAAGAGGCCAGTCGCGCCGGAAGGACCGAACGAACACGACGAACGGTTGAAGTTCATCGACGGCGGCAAAGCCTTATTGAGCTCGACGGCATGGACCGGGACCCTCAGGACAGGTCGGAGAACTCCGCCGGCACGCTCTCGACGGCTTGCGCGATCGGCGTCGACCCGTCCCCGAAGGGGATGACCTTGCCGATGCTCGCAGGCTCCGCCAGCACGGCCGCCGTCACCGCGGCGACGTTCCCGCGGGAGGTGTAGAGGGAGTCGCCTTGGCCATTCTGGCGTCGCACGTCAATCTTGCCGCTCGGCTCCTCCAGCGTGAGGGTCCCCGGGCCCACGATGGTCCACTCCAGGTCGGTCTCGACCAAGTGCCGGTCGGCCGCGAGTTTGGCGAGCGCATAGTTTCGCAGGGGGTGGTTCGCAGGCAGCGGATCGTCGCCGTGGGATCCGACCCACGAGACCATGACGTAACGGCGCACACCGGCCCGCGAGGCCGCGTCCATCGAGCGAATCGCGGCGGCCCGGTCGATCGCGTCGGTGCGCCCTGGGCCTCCCTTGCCGCCCGCACCGGCCGTCCACACGATCGCGTCTGCGCCCGCGAAGGCGCCGGCCAGATCCTCGGTTGAGGCCTCCTCAACCGAAAGCACCTTGGGGACGGCGCCCGCCGCGGCAACGTCGGCCGACTGGGCCGGGTCGCGAATGAGGGCGACGACGTCGTCTCCGCGCGCGGCGAGAATCGGGGCGAGCAACAAGGCGACCTTGCCGTGCCCTCCGACGATGACGATTCGAGGCATGCTGTGATCCTTTCCTTTGACGGGCCGCTGATCGACGGTGCGTCGGCTGCATGGGCTCCGGCTCGCCTGCGGCGCAGCGGGCTTGAGCGCGCGTGCGTCGGCCCGGGCCGACGCAGTCAAGCATGCGCCTGGCCGGCCTACGCCTTCAGCCGTGTTCGTTCAGCGCGGACGCCCCACCCATCGGGGAACGCTCTTCGCGTATTCCTCGTACTCCTTTGGAAAAGTGCGTCGCAAAGCTGCTTCTTCCGCGGGAACCTGCAGCAGGCCAACGAGCAGTGCGAAACAGGCGGCGGGCAGCCAAGCCCACGGGCCGCGCAAAACGGCGTGGGCGGCGAGGATCGCCGCCATTGCCACGTACATGGGATTGCGCGTGAGACGGTACACGCCGTCGCGTACGAGGGCGCGGGGGCGTTCGACGTCGACCGGGTTGGCCGAAACTCCGGCCCGGTAGAAGCGCATCGACGAGCCAAACAGAAGCGCCAGCCCCGCGAGCGCAATCGGCAGCGACAAGCCCCACTGCCACCACCGCGGACCGCCGGGAGACGCCGGCGCCAAAGCCTGCGCGACCAAGCCGCCGGACATGAGGAACATCGGGGGAATTCTGAGCATTGCAGCGCCGCCCTCTCGATGGCAGCGTCGGCTATCCCAGCAGGGGCGCCAGCGCGTCCAGCAGCGAGACGAAATCCTCGTCGCCCGTTTCGGACTCGAACTCGCCGATTTCCAAACCCACCACTTCGCCCTCGGCGAGCGCCTCGGCGACCTCCCGCAGTTCGGCGAGCGTCACGCCTCCCGGAACCCGATACTCCGTCGGCACGGTGCCCGGCTCCAGCACGTCGCAGTCGATGTGGACGTAGACCGGGCGGCCTTTCACCGCGGAGACGACTCGCCGCGCAAGGTCGGGGCCCGGCAGCACTTCAGTCAGCCCGCTCGAATCGATCGTCCCGCGTTCGGGCGGATCGACGTCGCGCACGCCCACAAGAATCGCCTTGTCCGCTGCGAGGCCGGACCCCAGTCCGGAGTCCCACAGGCCGAGCGGCCCGGAAAGCGCGAGCCCTCCCAAGTAGTCGCTCGTCGTGCTCTCGGGCGTGTTGACGTCGGCGTGGGCGTCAAACCAGACGACGACGGCGTCGGGCCTGTGGGCGGCGACGACCGGAAGGGTCGCGAGCGCCACCGCGCAGCGTCCTATGACGCTGACGGGCCGCGCTCCCTGCCCGAAGACGCTTTCATAGCGGCGGCTCATGGCAAGCAGGTCGGCTCGCGCCAGCTTCAGCTCGACGTCCCACGGCTGAGCCGCGGCGGGACGGCGGGAGCCTATCGCGTAGGCGAAGGTCCCCAGGCGCACGCTCAGCGCGCCGGCCAGCAAATGGGAGGCTATCATCGCTCGGTCGTTGCGGTCCCCGGCTCGGCCCGCGTAATGCGTCAGCGCAATGCTGTGCGTGCCCATGGCTGCTCCTCTTGACGAAGAAAACTCTCTTACAAGCCTACTGACGTCGCCCCCGTTGGAAAAGGCCCAAGGCCCCTGCGCCTCTAACCTTTCTCATCCGGGCACGGAACGTCGGGGATCCTTTCTCCCCCGAGCATCCTTCGGAGCATGCCCGCCCCCGAGCGGATGGAGGCGTTGTGGTCTTTGCCGCGAACGCACACGCGGCTTGCGCGTTTCATTCCGATGCCGCGATACGTGCGCAGCGCCGCGACAGATTCGCCGACGGCGTCGAACGAGCCATCCGATCCCCCTTCGCCGGGAGAGTCCTGGGAGCCGACAAGCCACACCATTGCGAACTTGCTTTTCAACCCCACGCCAGGCTGGGGCGAGAAATCGCTCTCGGGATCGAAGCTGCCTCCGCCGACCATCAGCGCGCCGCCCCCGGTGAACAGGTCGCTGTTTTCCGCCATGAGGAAGTTGGTTATCTCCTCGGCGCCTCCCGAGAATCCGGCGAGCCAGACATTGTCCCTGCCGACGCCGTGCCGTTTGTAGACGTCGAGGATGAAGGCCCGAAGCCAGGCGGTCGAGTCTTCGTCGCGCCACCAGGTTTTCGTCGATTTGTCGGGAGTGACCGGCGCAACCAGCAGAAGGTCGCGCTCGCGCGCCGCTTGCTTGAAGGCCTCGAGGACGTACGCGCTGTCCTCGCGCGCAAACTCGGGATAACCGTCTCCGTGAAGGTAGAAGAGTACGCCCTTCGGTCTCTTTCCATCCAGATGGCCGGCGTAGACGGCGTACTGGCTCGTCGTCCCTCGGAAGGTGAACGTCCGCTGCGGCAATGCCGTTTTGACGGCGAGCCGCCCGACGGCGGGCGAAGCGGCCGCGTCCGGGGCGACGGACGGAGACCGACGAGCGGGCGAGGCGGAAGAAGGGGACGCGGAGGGGAAACACCCGCTCAGGCCCACGGCGAAGGCGGCTGTTGCGAAGAGAAGGCGCCGCATGGTCGTTGCTCCCGGTGGTCTCGCTCATGTGCATGACACGTCGCAAACTACCAGCCGCGAGCAGGACCGCGACAGGTGAGAAGTCACCAAGTTCGCGCTCGTCCTTTGACCGGCTCATCGCTCCGCAAATGAGCCTGAGCCGCCCCTCGCAAAGGCGGTGATCGTCGGTTCGTATTCCAAGACGTGCGGGATCGGCACGCCGTGGCGTCTGGCCGCGTCCACCACGTCCCAGTATCCTGCCATCCACTCCTCGATCCCGTGGCGCATATGGCGTTCGACCATCGTGCGCACGTCCGCCCGGCCCAGGAGGCGTCGGAGCAACGCGGCTGACAACGGGGCCGGAATGGCCGTGAGCCGCCCGAGCATTGAGCCTCGGGGATTCGCGCCGTCGGCTCTGGCCGTCGAAACGCCCTCCCGCAAGGCGAGCACCGCCTTTTTCATCTCCTCCCGGTCCCCCAGCAGGCCGTCGAGCCCTCCGGCGCGAAGGATCGGACCGACCGTCATGGACTGCTGGAGCCCGTGAAGCTTGAGCCATCCGGCCATGTCCTTCTGGGCCTTGACATGCAGTCCGGCGGCCTCGAATGCCTCGCGCAGACGGCGAGCCCGGCTGTCGTCGCCGGCCTCGAGCACGGTGCCCCGCGGGAAAACAGTCGCCTCGATCCTGCGGCCGTCTCGGCCACCGCCGACCTGTCCCGGAAACCCTAAAGAATACTGTTCGGGCTTCAAGACGCCGTCGGCCTGCGAGGGAAGGTCCCAATGGTTGAGCATGAAGACGACATGGCCGGACCCGGCCAGCGCCCGCACGGTTTCCAAGGAACTTGCGAGCCGACGCCGATCGGTCGTCACCAGAACGACGTCGCACCTGACCTCCTCGGGGTCTGATGCAATCCGCGGAAGGTAGGGGAATTCACCCTCGGCCGAAACTTGGCGCTCCCCGGCCTCGACGCCCTTGAACTCGCGGCGGCCAATGGCTTTGCGGCGGTCGGCAGCCTTGCGGCGGTCGGCAGCCTTGCGGCGGTCGGTGACGCGGAGGATGAAAGGCTCGCGATACCACCCGCTGCGCTCGGGGCGCACAACGTGGGTCACGCCGTGGCACTCGGACAGCAGCCAGCCGTAAGTCAGGCCGATCGTTCCCGACCCGACGATCGCTATGTCCAATCCGACCTCCTGCGATTCGAATCCGACCCCGCAATTCCCCTCCGGACAGAAAGAACGGCGATCAGGCGCGCCGAACCGGCCGGCCACCGGAATCACGTGCCGCAAGGCCGCCCGCGCGGCGCCGAGGGCGCCGGATCAATCTGCGTGCAGCTCGATCCCTTCGCCGTCCATCTTCTCGTTTAGCGCGGCCAAGCGCTTTTCGGGGTCGAGCAGCGGATCGAGGATATGCTTGGCCAGCCTCTCCGCCGACTCTTCGACGTCGGCGGGCGTCGCTTGCACCGCCCCGTTGAAGATGAAGGCGGGCAGAAACTTCAAATGGACGAGGTTCGCCGTCTGCTGCAGCGGCTTCATGAGCTCGCTCATCGAGAAGTTGTTGTACCCGCCGGCGCGATACGACTCCGCCGGGCCTCCCGTCGAGATGGCCGAGACCCACTCGCGCCCTTCGAGCGCCCTTCCTTTCGGCCCGTAGGCCCAGTTGTAGGTGAGCACCTGGTCGAGCCACTGCTTCATCAGCGGCGGGGTCGAGTACCAGTAGAAGGGATGCTGGAACACGATCCGGTCGTGCGCGAGCAGGGCCTCCTGCTCCGCGGCGACGTCGATCTTGCCGTCGGGATACAGCTCATAGACTTTGCGGACGGTGACCTCGGGCTCGCCCTCGAGGCGTTCGACCCACGCCTCGTTGACGGTGGAAGCCGAGAGATTGGGGTGGAAGACGTTGACCAGAACTTTCACTTGTTTCTCCTCAATGCTGAGCCGGACGGCGGGCGAAGCGCCGTCCGACCGTTCGCGCGCTGAACGGTTTCGACGCGGCGGCGCGCCCGTTTTGCGCGTCGCAGCTGCGCCGCCTCCTCACTCTACCCCACGTGGAAATAGCGCTTGACCAAGTCTTCGACCCGCACCCGCTTCTCCGCAATGTCCACGCGAAGGGTCTCGTCTCCCAGGCCGATGAGCTTCTGTGCCCAAGCGTCGACGAGCCCCGCGGGGAAAACGCCGCGCTCCTCGTAAGCCGAGCGTTGGGCGAGCAGACGCCGGGCGGCCTCGGCGCACGACGTCGGAAGCTGCTCGAGCTCGACCATCTGCGACGCGTCCCCGCTGACGCGTCTGGAATTCGCGTAGTCGAGCATGGCCGGGTCGGTCAGGCCGATTCGGGCGGCGACTGTCACGCCGGCAAGCAGCAGGTGGACGTTCGCCGAGCCGTCGGGCGAGCGAAGCTCCACGGTCTGCGAGTCGTTCGGAAGCGCGCCCGCCGGCCCCTCCTGGGGGTTGGCGTCGCGGAACATGCGGTCGTCGAGGTTCTGCCATCCCAGCGGCACTCGCACGAGCACCGACCGATTGCGGTCGCCCCAGCAGATCGCCGTGGGGGCTTCTTGACGGGGGACGAGGCGCAGGAACGAGGTCGGCACCGTGTTGCCAAAGGCCGTGAGCGACGCCGCATGGAGGAGGTAGCCGCCGATGACCCTTCGGGCGGCGTCGGTGAGCCCCGCGCCCTCCGAAAACTGGTTGACGCCGTCCTTCATGAGCCGCGTGTGGAAGTGCATCCCGGAGCCGGCCTGCCCCACGGCGATCTTAGGCGAAAAGGAAACTTCGATTCCGTGCGAATGGGCCACTTCGCGCACCACCCACTTGGCCAGCGCCATCTGGTCGGCGGCGCGCACGACGTCGACGGGCAAGAACTCGATTTCCTGCTGAACCGCTTGAACGCCGTCGGCGACGAAGTTGCCGACCTCCGCGTGGGCGTACTTCACCGAGCATCCCATCTGCGCGAGGTGATAGAGCGCCTCAGTGCGCACCTCCTCCCATTTCGAGAAGGGCGAGGCCTCGTGGTACCCGCGCTGCGGCTCGACCGGGAACAGGCTCTCCTCCGCAGAGAACAGGTAGTACTCGAGCTCGCCGAGGGCTTCGAGCCGGCAGCCCGTCGCGTCCTCCAGAGCGTCCTGCGCCTTGCGCAGAACCTGCTGAGGCGCGCTGGCCAGCGGATTTCCATTAACGTCGTAGAACCCGCACATGATGTCGAGGCTCGGGATCGGATTGAAGGGATTGAGAAACGCGGTGCGCAGCCGCGGCACGACGTAAAGGTCCGAGCTGACGGCATCGACGAAATCGAAGAGCGAGGAGCCGTCCACGCGCTCCCCCATCGTCAGCACCCTCTCGAGGTGGGCGGCGGACTGAATCGCAAAGTTGAGGGTTTTGAGCCTGCCATCGCCGCCGACGTAACGGAGATTGAGCATCGGCATGTCGCGCTCGCGGACGAATCGAAGGATGTCGGCCCGCGTGAACTTCTCCGCGGGCTTCCCGAGGTCTTGGACGAGCGGGTTTGGATTCAAAGCCAGAGGATCGGCCTCGAGCATGTGTTTCTCCTAGCGGCGGGGCGACGTCGAACAGACGCGGTTTACAGCGAATTGGCGGGATAAACGAGATTATCGCAGATGCTCCGAAACCGGCCAATCGACGGTCGTTTTGGCCGGCGCGCAATCCAGGGAAGAGCGGACGCGGCCCCGGCGAATGCATCAGCGCGGGTCCGGGCTTGCTGGAACGCACTCCGCCGGCCGCCGCCCACAGCAACGCCGTCCCCATGCCTGCTTCCTTTTCACGGGCCTTTTCGCTTTTCACGGGCGTTGTCGGGATGTCTTCGCCTCACGCACTTCGGCCGACAGGCACTCCGCAAGAACTCGGCAGCCCCTCCGCGAGAACGCGGTCGAGCTCTTGGCGCATGCGGCCCTCCTCGTCGCTGCCGTTCGTTTGAAACGACAAAACCTTGACCCCGCACAGGCGGAGTATGGACTCCTTGACCCCATCGCGTCTAAGCTGCAAGGGTTTGTCTTCGTGGAAAGCGGTTCCGTCGACCTCGATGGCCAGCAGGGCGCGGCGCGTCACGGCGTGGTAGACGACGAAGTCGACGGCCGACGTCGAACGGACGAACTTCCGCTGGCGCTCGCTCAAAAGCGTTAAGTCAGGAACGAGGTCGCGAAGCCGCACCTGAAAGACCACGTCCAACCAGCCTTCGTACTTGGACTCGCCGAGCAGGTCCTTGAGCAGGGTGAACATGATGTTCTCTGACTTGTATTTGCTTTTGCCCCGCAGGCCGGAGGCGAACTTCGCCAACCGCTCGGAATGCTTGCGGTACAGAAGGTCGAAAACGGACACGATGCGGCTTTCAACCACCTGATCCGGACACTGATAGCGAATGTAGTCGGCAAGGGCGGAGATGTTGACGCTCCCCCTCATTTCACCGTCGTCGGTCACGAGGACGAACCGCTCTTTGGCCCGAGAGACCGCGACATTGACGAGACGGGGGTCGTCCGCGAAGCTGAGAGCCCTGCGTCCGTCGCGAGACTCGTCGAGAACCGTGCTGAAGACCATCGTGCGAGCGCCCCTGCCTTGAAACTTGTGAACGGTTTCTGAGAGCCACCCGCCGCCGGCCTCGCCATCCGCCCGCCCGCCAAAGGCGCCCTCGAGCGCCTGATCGAGGCGGTCGGCGTGGAGCCGGAAGGGCGCCGCGAAGCCGACTTCGAGGTCGCTTCCCCGCCGCACGTTGAGATCGGCGGGAGAAATGCCGCATTCGGCGAGAGTCTCCCGCATGACGACGTCGATCTCCCGCTGGTTGTACCTGCCCTTGACCGCGCCCCGGGCGATGTGGCGATGATGGTTGCCCGGCGCCGTCTTGAACATGGCCAGGGGCGGCCCGGCGGCTTCGCCCGGCCCGTCCGCCAGGGGAATGAGCTGGCCGCCGTAGAACATTCCATTGCAAAATCCGATGATCTCCGGCGCGCACCTGAAGTGCTCGCGCAGCATCGTCTGCGGCAGGCTCTCGCCGTAGAGTTCCTTGACGGATTCCAGGATCGAGAAATTTCCGACGTCGTACGCCGGGGCCGGTGGCGCGGGAAGGGCCTTGGCCCACTTCTTGTCGAGCACTGGCGCGAGCTGTTTGAGATCGCCGACCACAACAACGTTGCGGGCGCGGCTGAGCGCCAGCGCAGCGCTGAGAACGTCCGTCAGCGTCGCTTCGTCGATGATCAGCCAGTCGAGCAGGGTTCCCTCCGCGAGGTTGCTGCGAATCGAATGGCAGGTGGTCAGCACAACCGGGTATTCGCGCAGGAGATCCTTCGTTTGCCTGCGAAGGCCTTCATCGTCGAAGCTCTTTCTTGCTGCGCCGCGATACCGGCGGCGCAACGCGCCGTCGAGAGCCTGGCGAGACAGCGCCTTGTGCCGCTTTCGAACGGATTCCTCGTCGGCCCGGGCAAGGGTTTCCTCGAGGCTCCTCTTGCGCTCCTCCAACTCCTCGAGGCTCCGGGTGTAGAAGGCCCTTTGCAAGCGAAGGACGACGTCGGCGTCCCTCGGGTCGAGGTTTTTGAGCGATCCGTACTCGAAATGCCTGCGGATGCGGCCGACGATGCCCGAAAGGCCGCCCGGCAGCTCCGCCCGGACGGCCATCTCCGCGAGGTACTTGACGATCTTGTCGGAGGATTTGCGCAGCAGAGGCAACCCGTCGAGGTCGGCGAAGCGCTCGCCGCGCATGCGACGCTCAAAATGCGAAAACTCCAGTGTGCATTCCTCGATTGACCGCCGCACCTCGGCGAGCTCGCGGCTGGCCCTCCATATGCCGACGAGCCTGCTTTCCGCTTCGGCGATCTCGGAATCGACGTTCTGCCCGCCGCCGTTCGGCTCGGCGGCACTCGGCTCGGCGCCCTCCGGGACGTCGTCTCGGCCGGCGGCCTTCGAGCCGTCGATTTGAAGGCCGCCCGCCTGACGAGCGCCGTCCGAAGCCTCAGAGTCCACGCGGGCCGCTTCCCCGCCGCTGCGCACCGTCCGCCCTGCCTTCCACTTCGCCAGCGCGCGCATTCTCGACTCTTGCCCCCGAAGAAACTCCGCGACCATTCGTTTGTTTCCGAGCCGGGCGGCCGCGAATCCGAGCCCCGCCTCGTCGAGTTTGTCTCGAACGTTGTCGACTGCGGCGTTGCTGAAGGAGACGATCCCCGCCGTCAGTTTCGAGTGTTGAAGGAGATTGGCGACGATGTTGAGAATCGTTTCGGTTTTCCCGGTTCCCGGCGGCCCGTCGATCACGCTGATCCTGTTCCTGAGGGCCTTGGCGACGGCGTCGCGCTGGTCCTCGTTTCCGTTGAAAGGCAAAATGACGGGCTGATCAGGATACTGCGTTTCCCCGTTCACCCCGTTGAGATAGGCGGCGAGGGCGCTGTCGGGGTCGATGAAGTCCAGCCTCTCGTGCCCCTTTCTCGTCCAGTTCTCAGGGCCAAGAAGCTTGACGACGTCCTTCCAATAGCGGCGAACTTCGGCCGCGCGGCCGTCCGCGGCCGCGGAGGAGACGATTTCCACCGCATCGGCGGGGTATGTGTACGCGCGGTCGTGCGAGACGATTCGGACCCATGAGTACTCCCGGTCCCAGACGTCCGTGAAAAGCGCGGCCGTCAGGCTCCCTCCCCAGCCGCGGCCGCGCACCCGCAGCTGCTCCTCCGGTTCAATCCTTATCTCGTGCGAATATTCGAGAAGCCGGGCATTCGGGTGGTTATACGGGTAGGGCGTTCTGCAGTTCGCATACTCGATCTGCACCTTTCGGTCCAAAAGGCTGCAACGTCTGACTTCCTTTGTTTTGTCCACGATTTCGCCCCCGTTGATCGGCGGGGCCAAGATGAGATATCGATCTGGATCGACCATTGCCACACCTCGTCTGTTGTGTTGCATACCACTTTTTACTTTAACGTAAGCATCAGGCGAATGCCAGACCCAATCCCTGGGAATTTACGGAAGGCGTGGTCGAAGTTTCCCCAGACATGGGTGTCAGTACCCGTGTCGTTTTGCTTGAGAATCGCCTTGGAGGCGGCAGGAAGCGGGTATCGTCAATCAAGCACGCGGAGAGAATCAGTCGTCTGAAGCCGATCGGCCCGGAAGAACCGGCTGTCCGCAACAAGTCACGCAATCGTACTAACATGCAGAATCGAGGGACACCATGGCAGTGCTCGCAGCAGGACGACGGCATTCAGTAGCTTGCACGGCGGAGGGAAGGGCCGTGGCCGCAGGATATCGCCGCGGAGGCGAATGCGCCGTGGACGAGTGGACGGACATCGTCGCCGTAGCGGTCGGAAACGTCCACACCGCAACCAACACAGGCCGCTCGCACACCATCGGCCTTCGGGCCGACGGCTCCGTCGCGGCAACGGGATGGAACGAGCACGGCCAGTGCGACGTCGATATCTGGAGCGACGTCGTCGCGATCTCCGCCGGATGGCGCAGGACCCTCGCAGTGCGCGGGGACGGGGCGGTTCTGGCGCTGGGCAGCAACGAAGAAGGCCAGTGCGACGTCGAAGGCTGGAGCGACGTATCCGCGACCGCCTGCGGCGACTGGCACTCCTTGGGGCTCAGGCGCGACGGCGCAGTCCTCGCCGCGGGGAACAACCGCTACGGCCAGTGCGACGTCGAAGGCTGGAGCGACGTCGTCGCGGTCGGCGCGGGCTGCCTCCACACGGTCGGGCTGCGCGAAGACGGCACGGTTGTGGCGGCCGGATGGAACCGCCTGGGCCAGTGCGACGTCGAGGATTGGTCGAGGGTCACGGCCGTGGCCGCGGGAAGCCGCCATACGGTCGCGCTTTTGACGGACGGCACCGTGCGGGCGATCGGCGACAACAGAGACAAGCAGTGCAACGTCCAGTCCTGGCGGAGAATCGTCGCGATTGCAGCGGGCTCGGGCCACACGCTCGGGCTCCGGGACGACGGCCGGGTGCTCGCGGCAGGCCGCAACGAGTACGGCCAGTGCGACGTCGGCTCTTGGCGGGCAATCCGCATGCCCTAGGAAGACGCGCCCGTCCGCTTCAACCCGCAATGTCCCCGCCCGTTTCAACCCGCGCAGCATACGGCGGGCGATCTTCACACCCAGAGGAAGAGGCGTCCTCCCGTATTATTGCCCTATGGCGCAGCTTCCTCAGCCGGCTCACAGTTTGGGACGCCCACTGCCTTCGCGCGCGCATGTGTCGCTCCAGCCCGAGGAACCGCCGGCGCCTCAGTGGCGGGCCAGCGACATTCGCACGTTTTTTGACGTCGTCTTCTCTCTTTGCGGAAGGCATTCTGACCGTCCGGGAATAATCGCGGCGGACGGGCGCGGCGGCTCGGGAAAGACGACCTTTGCGTCGAAGCTCGCCGCGGCGGCCCCCGGCTCCGAAGTGCTGCACATCGACGACCTCGACTGGAACGAGCCTCTTTTCCGCTGGGACCACCTGCTTGTGGCGGCGCTCAGCGAGCTCCGCAGCAGCGGTTCGCTCGATTTCACCCCTCCCGCATGGCCTCGACACGGGCGCGAGGGCTCCATCGCCGTTGCCGCAGGCGCGCCGTTCGTCGTCGTGGAAGGGACGGGCGCGGGAATGCGCGCGGTCGCCGATCTCATCGACGTCTGCATATGGATTCAGACCGACGACGACGCAGCCGAGGAGCGCGGCATTCGGCGCGACACGGAGGAGGGAACCAATGGCGACGCCGAAGAGTCGGTCCGATTCTGGCATTGGTGGATGGCCGGCGAACGCGCGTTCTTCGCAGCCGACCGCCCCTGGGAGCGCGCGCATCTCATCGTCTCAGGCGAGCGGCTGCCCGGGCTGGCCGACAACGAGATCGCGTGGGCCGAGGGTCCAATCTGACCGATTGGGCGACGGGCTCGACGTCGCTGACTGGGCAACCGGCCGGGTGCGATCGACTGGGCGACGGGCCGACCCCGCGAGCCCTAGTCAATCAGGCCGCTTCGCGAGCGCTTTTCCGCTTGCCCTCGCCGCGGGCGGAGAAAAACGCCGAGGGCCGCGGCAAACGCCGCGGCGCCCGCGCCGAGCAGAACGTAGAACGCCGTCTGGGCGCCCGCCGTCGTCCCGGCAACCACGTCTCCAGAGCTGCCTGCCTGCGCCGAGTTGACGATCGCGGCCGCCACAGCCGTGCCGACAGCGCCGCCGAGCTGCTGGACGGTGTTGAAGGCGGCGTTGCCGTCTGCTTGGAGATCCTCGGGCAGCGAACGCAAGCCGTGCGTCATCGAATTCGACAGGGACAGCCCCTGGCAGATCGGGAAGAAAACGTAGATAAAGGCCAAACGAACGGCCGAGCCTTCCGCCCCGAACGCTGCAAAGCATGCCAAAGTCGCCACGCCGACTGCGGCGCCTGCAAGGATCGGCCGCTTCGCCCCGAACCTGTCGAGGAGCCTTCCTCCGAACGGGGTGAGGATCGCTCCGATGATGCATCCGGGCAACAGCAGGCACCCGGCGGCGAAAGAGCCCACCGATTTGGCAACCTGCGCGAAATACGGGATGAGATAGCCCAAGGCCAGCACCGCGGCTTGGATCAACACCGCATATGCAAGGCTCAGTGAATACGTGCGATCGGTGAAAATCCGCACCCTCAGCAGCGGTGTATCGGAACGTCGCGAGATCCATGTGAATCCCGCAAGCAAAGCGAAGGCAAGGGCGAGCAGCCCGAGCGTCTTCGGACTTGTCCAAGCGCTTTCGGAGGCCGCGTTGACTGCGACGACCAGCGCCGTGAAACCCGCCGCGACGAGCAGGAACTGAACCGGGCTGAAACCGACCTTCTCGACGTCGCGCGCCTGACGCACAGTCAACGCTCCGAGAACAAGGGAAAGGCCAAGAAAGGGCAACAACACGAGGAAAATCGAACGCCAGCCGAAAGCCTCCACGAGGAATCCCCCGAACGAGGGCCCTACCGCGGGGGCTATGGCGATGATGAGCGTCGCGAAGCCCATCATGACGCCGAGTTTTCCGACGGGCGCCTGCTGCAGCACGATGTTGAACATGAGCGGCAAGGCGATCCCGGCGCCGATTCCCTGCAGAATTCGCCCGACGACGAGAAGGATGAAGTGCGGCGCCGCCGCACACACCGCCGTCCCGGCGATGAAGACGGCCATGGCCGCCAGAAACAGCGTCTTGTTGCGGAACCTGCGAGTGAGGAACGATGAGATCGGCATGATCGCGGAGAGGACCAGCAGATAGGCGGTCGTCACCCACTGAACGACGGCCGTCGTCACGCCGAACTCCTTCATAAGCGCCGGAAACGCGATGTTCAGGGCGGTTTCGACGACGACTCCGGCAAAGCACGTGATGCCGACCGCCGCCACGGAGACGACGAGCCGAGCGTCCAAGCGCCTTTCAAAATTCGACATGCTCCCGCTTTCGTCGCGTCTGCCGCGCAAACCGTGCGGCAGACGCGGCCTTAAGCCGCAACCAGTCTAAACCCGCTCTGAGCACTCGACTTGCACGGCTCCCGCATTCGTTTTGCTTTCAATCGAAAATTGCAGACGGAATTTCGAACCCGGCTTGACCGGAATCGACTTTCTTGATCGTCTGAGCGTGGACGAGGACGCGCACTTCAAGATCGCATCGACAATCTCACCCTTCAGATCCCTGAATTCTGATGCGGCTCCTCGACACGAATGCTTGAGGATTCAGACCTCTCCCGTCGGAAGCTTCGAATCAAAGTCCCGCATGTTTGAAGGCGAAGAACCCCATCCCCTCGAGACGAAGGGACCAAGTCGACACCTGCAGGTTCGGTTAGCCTTTCCTAAGTGACGATTGACTGCCAGGCCCACGCGTCTCCGCCCGATCGGAGAACCTGGAATGACCACCACAGCCGCGCCCTTGCGACGTAGGCGCCGCCCTCGCGAAAGGACCGCCATGAACATGAACGACGTGCAACAAACCCTTTTCTTTCCGCTGATGGGCCGGGCCGACGCCGCTCGCCGCTGGCCCGACTTGTTCCCCGACCCCTGGGCGGAGCACGCAATGGGCATCCGAGAGGCAGAAGGAAGCGCCGCCCAGCAGCTCGGCACCTTCCCGGCCGCCGTCTACGGGCTGCGCCACCTGCTCACAATCCGCGAGATCAACGCGTATCTCAAGGACCACCCGGGCGCCGCGGTCGTGAACATAGGCTGCGGGCTTGACCGGATCGTCCACGAGATCGCCGATGCGGACTCCCTCGTCTACAACGTCGACTTCCCAGAGGTGATCGAGACTCGCGAGCGCTGGGTCGAACCTCACGCACGCGAGGTTGCCCTCCCCTATTCGGCGACCGACCATCGGTGGATGGACCACGTCGACGCCTGCAAGGGGCTCGTCGCGATAGCGGCCGGGGTCTTCTACTACTTCGAGGTCGACGAGGTCAAAGCGCTCGTGCGGGAAATGGGCGCCCGCTTCCCCGACAGCAGGTTGTGCTACGACGCCGAATCCCCGTGGGTGACGGCGGGCAGCGAGAAGAACATCCGCCGCAACGGCACCCCCGACGCCCGCATGCCCTTCCGCGTCAAAGACCCCTTCAGCGCGCGGACCTGGAGCGACCGAATAGACGACGTGCGCGTCGAGTTCGACTTCTCCTCCTACCTTCCTGCGCCTAAGCGGGCGAAGCTGCCCAGAGGCATTCGCTTCGCTTTCAGGTTCTTCCGCGTGTTCAAGGGAATGTACGAGGTGGTCATCACCTTCAAGTGACACCGCCGGCGGTCGACGCGGGCGAACCTGACCGGCCGGCGCCGGCGGGCAAGCGGGAGAACCCGACCGGCCGGTCCCACACTCCGCCAAAGGAAAAGGCGCGCGGTCGGCAAACGGCAAAACCAATTGACGGGCGCTCTAAAAGCTCGACGAGGAGCCGGAGCTGCTGCCGGAACCGCTGCTTGAGCTGCCGCTGAAGCTGCTGCCTGAACTGCTGTCCGACGAATCGTCGTCGAAAACGGCCTTTACGATGCGCACCACGACTGTCAAGATTGCCCCCAAAATCAAGGCGAACGTCAATGGGGTTTTGCCGACGTTCGAAGGCCTCGGCGGTGGAAAGTCGAAGGCGGGTCGAATTGTCGTGTACGGATTGTAGGTGCCCGAGACGCCGTTGACCTTCCAGGAGCCGCTGTAGGACTCTTCATTGCTCGGAGACGACTCCTGTTCATAGCTTTCGCGGAATAGATCGCCTTCCTCTCTTTCGAGGATTCGATTGCCGCGCCTGGACAAGCCAATCCTGAACGCTGCACGAATAAGCCTCTCGGCTCTGTCGTGGATTTCGTCCGACATCCTGTCCAGTTCTTCGAGCGCGTCGGAGGGCCCGGTCTCGCCCGTTTCAAGCTCTAAAACCAGAGCTTCGAGTCGCGCCAGCCGAACAGAAACCCATGCGTCTAGCTCCTGGGCATCCTCGAAGAAAGGAGCTCGCACAGAGTGCGGTTCAGAGTAGGAGAGCCTTCCGATGGATTCTCGCAGCCGGAGGATCCGCTCCGCATCCTCCATCACGCGCCCGACTTCGTTCGTCCAAATGTCTTTCCAACCGGGAGACATGGTCAGCAATTCGGCCGCCTTGACAACGGCTCTACCCTGTGAATCCAAGGCGAATGCACGCTTTCGAAACGCTTTCGCCGACGTCGCCGCACACTTCCTAAACCAGTCCGGGCCGGAGAACCCGCCTACGAAATCCTCCGCGATGCGTGGGAACCTCGCGTACTCTTTGCAAAATGCCCGATAACGGGCAATCGCTTCGGCGCCGTAGGAGCTGTCCTCTGGAATCAAATCGGCGTACCGTCCAATGGAATCGTAGTCGCGCACGACGCGCGAGTAATAGTCACGCGCGGCCCGAACGTTCTTAAAAGCCTTCAAGCCAGACCGGAAGTACAGAAACAGCCACACTGCGCCGCCGATGCTCACTGCACCCGCCAGGGCGAACATCCCTATAGTTTCCCAAGCGCCAGAGTTCGCGGCGTCGGCGTACTCCCTCGCCATGGACAAGACGCCGCCCCGCCAATCTGACCTTCGGAACTGGTCTTTCGCCGCGTTCTGAATGTCCTTCTGATCGTCCATGGAAAGCTGGACATCCTCGCCAAAGTAACAGCCTACCTTCCTCCCTTCAGGGGAAACCGCGAGAATCACGAGGCCGTCCCGAAACCTCTCGGGATACGGCACCGGGTTTTCAAGCAAAGCAGTCGGATCGGGCTGTCGATGGGCGTAGTCAAGCACGGCGCCGTCGAGCGAACCGGACAACGGCCCAGGCAGGGTGAGCACGACGATGTCGACCCGCTTGTCGAGCGTCAAACCCTCGATTTCTTTCACCAGCGGCTTGCCGAGGAGAACTCCCGCCTCATCGCGAACCTCCACGGAGGGATGGAAACTGCCGCCGGCGGCAAACCAATATACGCAGAAACCTGGGAACACAAGAACGAGAGCGAGGCCCGCCGTCACTTTGACGGCAAACAGAAGAAGCGATAAGAACCTGTCCACAAACAACGCGAAAAAACGTCGCATTTATTTCTCTTTCGTTTCACAGAAACTTCTCACAAAGACGAGTGTAGGCCAGCGATCGCAGGCGAAGAAGCCAAATCCGCGGTTCGGCAAAAGCTGGGGAGAATCGCCCGGGACACAGACGCACAGACCTGCAATTCACTCCGTCAAACCGGACCAGAACTTAGAAAAGACGCTCTAAAGTGCGCAGAAGTTCAAACCGGCATAAACTGCGCAGCCTGCCCGTTTCGCCGTCACACATCTGCGAGGATCTCGCCGTGGACGACGGCGAACCACCCGTCGTCGCTCGCGCCCCACTGCCGCCACCCCTCAGCCATCGCCTGGAGGTCAGCTGCCGTAGCCAGACCCAGCTCGCAGGCTCTGGGGCCGAACGAGCTGAAGCAACGTTCTGCCCACGTCGCCGACCACCACGAGCGATCGCGCTCGGCGGCGAAACACCAGCTCGAAGCCGAGGCCGTCACATGAGCCAATCCCGCCCGGCGCGCCCAAGAAAGAAGCCTGCTCCCGGCGTCGGGCTCGCCTCCGTTGGCCCGCGCGGTCGCCATGTACGCGGAAAGCCACAGGTCCATGCCTTCCGGCTGCGGGAACCAGCTCATGGCGGAGTATACGGCGTCGCGCACCGCAACCGTCCCGCCAGGGCGGACGACTCGGCGCATTTCCTTGAGTGCCGCCACGGGATCGTCCACGTGCTGAAGCACCTGGTGGGCGTGGACCACGTCGAACGCGCCATCTTCGAAGGGCAGCGCGAGCGCGTCGCCGACGGCCAGCTCGACCCCGCCCAACAAGCCTCGGGCCGCCAGGGTCGCCCGGGCGGCTTCAATCGCCGAGGGCGAGGCATCAAGCGCAACGACCCGCCCGGGCGCCACAAACTCGGCCAGATCGGCGGTGATGGAAGCCGGCCCGCATCCGACGTCGAGCAGATCCATGCCCGGATGCAGGCGAGGAAGGAGGTAGGCTGCCGAATCCAGCGCGCCGCGGCGCGCGTGCCCTTCGAGCACAGCCGGGCCGTGCCCGTGGGTGTACCGATGCTCCGAGGCCTCGCTCGGGCGGTCTGAAGGGTCCCGGCCTGCTAAATCGTCCGACGGACCCCGGCCTGCCGGACGGCCCGACGGAGCTCGGTCTGCCGGACGGTCCGAAGGAAGGCGATCCGAAGGACCAGAAGCGCTGCCGGCGTTTCGTCTGCCGTCGCGACCGGAGGCGTCTGCCGGGGCGCCGCCCCCAAGAGAATCTGCGTGCATGCCACAAGTATCTTCTCGGGAAGGCGTCGAATGCTCAGACGTCCAAGACTCGGACCAAGATAAGACTCGGACCAAGATGATGCCCCAGAAGAGGCAAACCCGATCGCAAAGTCCACTCCCTCACGCCGGAAGGGCGCCGCGAATTGCGTCGTTGGCTGACGTCCCCTCGAAGAGGAGAAGGCCAAAGATCCGTTCATCGCGCGCGTCTTTTTCGCGGGCTCCCTCAGCCGCGCCGAGATCGAACGCATCCTCGACGAACGCGAGCGGCAGGCGGAAGAAAAACTGCAATCGCTCAAAGCCCTCGGGCGGCCCGTGGACGACTTGCCGTCGGTCCTCCGGGACGCGACGCTGCGCAAAGGAGTCCTCGACGCCGAGGCGGAGCTGACGTGGATTCAAGAGACCCGCGGCATCCTAGAGCGCCACTCGCCGCAATAGCCGCCGAAGGATCCGTCATCCCTTCCAACGCCCGCAGAAGGCCCTTAGGGCGACGGCGCCCTTCTGCCGAATGAGGGAACCCTTGCCGTCGAACCAAACCCAACAAAAGGCACTACGACAAAAAAGAATGAACACGTCAGAGAAAAATATGTCGGACAAACCAACGAATCCGGCAAACGCCAAAAACGCGAAAAGCCTTGAGAACGGCAAGAAACCGACAAATCCCGAAAACTTCAGGGACATGGACGGACTCAACTCCGCAACGATCCTGAAGACCTTCGACGCGGCGACAATTCTGGCGACGTATCCTCTGGAGCACGAGCCCGCGCGAAGGCGAGACCATCCGTAACAGGAACATACCCAAACATCGGACTAGAGCACGGCCCGCGCGCAGGCGAGACCATCGTCATGCTGCACGGCGGAAACATAGCGGGGTGGACATGGGACCTTCAGGTGCAGGCAATGCCCGAGCGCCGCATCCTCACCCCGACTTTCCCGGATACGGAAGAAGGACGAACGAAGCCTGGCCGGGAATAGCCGGGGCCGCCGCCGACATCGCAGAGCTGATCCGCACACACGCCATTGACGGCAAGGCACACGTGGTCGGCCTCTCACTCGGAGGCTTTGTGTCCGTGGAACTGCTCAGGCACTATCCCCAGCTCGTGCGCTCATGCGCGATCAGCGGCTCCGCCGTTTCCGGCTATGCGCGGTGGGAGCGCGCTCTGATCTGCGCCCAAGCGCCGTTGCGGACCGCGCGTTGGCACTGGGCGGCCCAAGCCCGCGCATTCGGAATCGGCGAGGAAGAGAAGGAACTGTTCGTTCTCACCACAAGCAGTCCGAGCCGCGAGACGAATATGCGCCTGGTCAGAGAAGCCGGCTTTGGGACCATACCCAAAAGGCCCACGAAAACGTTCGCCTATGACGGACCCTTCTTGGCGGTGTGCGCGGAGCACGACTCGGCCTCGATACGCCGAGCCTTCGGCCCGCCGCTAGCGTGCTTTCCCCAGCTGCGCACGTGGACGGCCCCCGGAGTGCACCACGCATGGAACACGGGGAGAATCCGAAACTGTTCACTCAAATGCTCGCCACACACATAGACAAGGGCGAATGGCCCGAGTTGAACAGGCAACGGACCTGAAAGACGACGCCCGCGAGAGCTAGAACCTCTGAACGGCGGCGCTTGGCCCGCTCTCAAACCAGGTTCAAGGCAAACCGGGTTCAAGGCAAACCGGGCTCAAGAAAAGGCCAATGACGCCGTCGGAACTGGCCGCCCGCAAACGGCCAGCCTGCCGGGATTCGACCGCCAAAAGCGTCTCTGGCCCGTCAGTCGGAAACGATCGGCGCAGTCCGCCGCGCCCAAGCCCTGTCTCTCGTTGCGGACACGATGGCAATCAGGCGCGCACCCGGGAATAATTCTATTTATGGTACAGAAGAACAAACATGGCGCTTGGGCCTCAAAAAAGACTAAAACCATTGAGGAGCAGAAAAAGGACGTTCAGCGGTCTCTTATCGCTCGAATGGGAGGCATTTCCGCAGTTTTAGCCTTCATCTTCAACATTCTGATAGTTCCGGCACTGATTATTACGCTTCCGATCGTCGCGATGTGGCCTTCTCACGGAGGGCACCATCCTACCGTAGAGGTTCGCGACGAAGCGGGCGTCCTTCAGGCCGATTCCTTGATCAAGGAGATCCAAAAACTGACTTTTCGCAAGAAAGTCCATGTTGCAGTCCTCACGGTGTCAGGCACGTACATTGACAACCTCAACGACGAGGTGCTCAAGTACGCCCGAGACCACAGCGACACGGACGTTCCGTGGATCTCCCCCTCAGTCCCCGATTATTGGAACAACGGCCTGGTGATCCTCGCCGTCGCCCCCGACGGGCGGAAAGTCGGCTGCTATTTCGGCGAGGACGTCAAAGTCCCCTTGGAATCTCAGGCGGACATACAAAATGCCGCAAAAGAACAGTATCGCAACGCCGATTGGCAGGGAGGCACGGTGTCCATGGCGAAGGAGGCCGCCGACGTCATCGGCGGCGCCAGCTCCGGAAACAGGACTCTTTCGCAAGTCGTTCGGGGAATATTCGTCGTTCTGGGCGTCGCATGGCTCTGCTATGGCCTCTGGCGCGGATACGCCGCCCGGCGTCGAGCGCGCGAGGCCCTGGGGCATTACTCGCAGGTCACGCACGACTACGCCACAACCGAACACTATGCGAGCGCAATCCCCGAAGACGAACCCCACGGCGCCCAAGTGATGGAGCGCTACCGGTGGTTCCGCAACGAGTATGAGAAAACCGCGCGAGATTGGAAAGCGCTCGAAGGGGTGTGCGGCGCCAAATGGTTTGCCATGAAGACGCTCAGGCAGGCGAAGAGCCTGAAAGAACGGTCTGCCGCACTGGATTCCCTCGACAACGTCATTGCCAACACCGCCACGTTTCTCAGTATGTCGTCCGGCTGGGAGCAAGTTTGGGCCAACGAGCAAGGCCCCGTCTTGGAAGACTTGGGTTCGCTCGATGCGCTCTGCGCGAAGATCGACCACGCCGACGTGGCACTGACGACCGAGGAAACGAAGGGATGGGTCCGCACCCAGCATCAAAAGTTGAGCAAGATCTCCTACGAGCTCGAGACCGGGCAGACCAAGCCGTCGGCGGCTCTGGACGAACTGGATCGGATCGCCGAACAGACCAAGGTCCGAGCCACGCGACTCGCGCGCCAAGCCATCGAGGCAGACACTTCCAGCTATGCCGCCCAACGCCGCCAACGCTTCAATGATTCGCTGTCTTCCACTAGGAGGGCGGGCTATAGCGGCAGCTGGTTCTACGACGGCAGGTGCGGGAACTACAGGCCGCATTCGACCATTCGCCTCAACCCCAGCTCGCCGGCGCTCTTCGCCGTCGATTCGAGCGAAGGCTCGTTCGGCGGAAGCGGCTCCTCCAGCTCTTTCGACTCGATCTCCGACTTGGTGGTGGGCTATTCGTCCGCCTCGTCGTACGTCCCCGCTTCCTCAGGCAGCAGCTCGTCCAGCGGAAGCAGCTTTTCAAGCGGCGGTTATTCCGGCAGCAGTTTCTCAGGCGCCGGCTCCTCTTCGAGCTTCTAATCCGTGTTTTGGCGCAAGAGCCTGCACCGTGGGCGGGTTCTTGAGCCAGCCGCGCCCAGCGCCTTGCTCCCCCAAAGAATCGCGCTGGGAATGAGGAGTCGAGACATTTGCCAGTCAGCCCGGCAGCCCCAGAAGGCGGCGCGTGTAGACCGCTTGGCCGGAGTGCTGGGCGGCGTCGTCGACGATCGAAACCAGCCGTGCGGCAAGCGTCACGGGAGGGTCCCAGGAATCGTCGATGACTTTGGCGAAATCGCCCTCCTTCAAACCTCGAAGGTAGTCGTTCGCCCAGGCGTAGGCGTCGTCGAGATAGGAGGTGAGCACCGATATGTCGCTCACTACAACTTTGGCCGCCAGTTCGGGGGTGTGGTGCCAATCTTCGGTGTCGTCGGGAAGGTCGAGGGCGAAACGCTCCTTGTGGCCCGCGGTTAGCCACACCGGCTGAACGCCGGCGATAAGCGCGATCTGAAAGTCGATCTCCCTGGCTGTGTGCCAGGCGAGCCAACTCAATGAGTCCACGCGGGGCGCCGTTTTCGGAGTGGGCTGCGTATTGGCCTGCTCCACCGCGACGCCAGAGAGGGCGCGGTCGAAGCGCTGCCGTGAACGCGACAAACTGTCAATGAGCAAATCTGAAAGGTTCATAGTCTAGACGCTACCATTGAGCCCGCTGCAACGGTTTTGATTCACTGCAACAGGGGTCGATCGTCGGTTCTCAAGTATCTGCTGGCGCGTTTGACGGCCTCAACCCAACTGCCGACCCGTTTGGTCACAAGCACGATGTTCGGCAATGGCACGGTCTGCTTTCGCACCCAAGAAGAGTACCCCTCGATACTCGGCTCTTCTCCCCGCGATTTCTCCTGTTTAATATACAGCGCTACGAGTTTGAGGATTTCCTCCTTCGTCCACATTCCAATGTTGCGGCGTCCGCTGTAACCGCCCGCCGCTTTGACCAGGCTGTTCCACGACATTCCCGAGATGCTGACCAACGCGTGCGAAGGCGTGTTTCCACGCTCTTCGGCCCAGTCGGTGTAAATGACGTGGGTGATGTACGGCCCGCGGTCAGCAATGCACTGCTTGATCAGCTCGATCGCGAATCGCCTGCTTGCGCCGCTTCCTCTGGCCTTGCGAACATAGTTCTCCCACTTTCGAGGCGTCATGACGTCCCTCGCCCATTCCTCCTCGTCGGGGCGTATACGCCCCGCAAGCAGCCGATTGGCTGTTTCTGCGAGTTCTGCCCAGTGGAGGCCCAACCGCCCTTTTACGGTGATCAATGCCGGCATGCCGTCGATATCTCGCGAATATCGAGCGTAGTCGCCGCCCGAATGGGTGCGATCGTCCAGTGACATGTACTCCACGACGGCGGCCCAACAGTCTTCGTCGCTGAAAGTCCTCCCTCCGTTCCTCCGCGTAACCTTTCTTTCCTTTACAGGCGGCAAGCCCCCGGGCGGGCCTTCCTCCCGCCTTTCCGGTTTCGGTGACGCTTCTGACGGCTCCCCTTTTGCTGCGTGCCGCTGATCGGCTTCAGGGGCGACGCCTCCCTCGGAGTTCGCCGTGCGCAGCGCAAGGTCCCACAGTTCGTCGCGCTTCGCCGCTCTTGCGTCGGAATCGTCCCTGGCACGGCGGACGGCCAGTGACATCGCAATCGGGTCGCGGGCGACCGAGCCTCGCCCCTGCGCATAGCTCGAAGTCTCATCGTCGCCTTTGCGCGACGAATTCTTTCCTTTGCGCCGCTTTTTAGCGCTTTTCTGCGCCGCCCCCTTGCCCGCCGTCGCGTCGCTTTCGCGCGGCGCCTCATCGTTTTTGCGCGCCGTATCGCCGCCTTCGCCCGCTGTATCGCCCTTCACGCCCGAGTCTTCTTCCTTTCTCACAGTCTCGTCTGTCTCGTCCGAGCCCTCGTTCCCCGGGGCTGCAGCCTCGGTTTGGCTGTCGTTTCCCTCGTCTAAATCGCCCTTGTCTTGGGTCATTTTCACAATTCGCCACGCTTCCTTCACTTTGCGAATCGTGACCAAAGGGTAGAGACCGGATAAACGGTAGCGAACGGTCTCGCGGGCAACGCCCTCTTTTTGGGCGACCTCGGCCATGCTGCTGCCGCGGGCAACGGCTTCCGCGCTTTTCCACTTTTCCTCGGGCACGAAACCTTCGGAACACGCGCGCGAGATGGCGCGCACATATCCTTTGGCGTTGGCGAGAGAACTCGAGCTGTCTTTGCTGTACAAGAGAAGGAGTCCCAAGATCGCCAGACTGCTGGACAGATCCTCCTTGTAGTCGGGAAGGAACCGCAGGAGGTTCGTGTTCCCTTGGCAGTAAAGCTTGAGCGTGGCCTGCGCGCGGGAAATCGACTCGAGGCTCGCGAAGGGCTCTAGCTCTCGGATCATGTCGTTTACCAAATTGACGTTCTGCTTCAGACCGAGCAGCACCTGCTCAATCCCATTTCCCCGCATGAGGAGGCGCTCGCAGACAAGGAATTCTTCCCTGCCTAACGACAACGACTCGATCAACTTTGCCGCCACTTCCTTCAAGTGGAGGTATGCGTCATCCGCAGTAGTCAGATCCATGCTGGCGAAATACCACTTTCATAGGCTTCCCGTCCACCTTAGCGTAGACCGTGCGCACACCGCTTCAGCGACGGACTATTCTTTGATTGGATATTTTCATTCTAGGATGCCCTTACCCGTTTGACCAGAGCAAAACGTGGCCGAAAGCCGCGCAATGGCGTCGGGACGAGCGGAAATCCTTCGCTCGAGGCAGTTATTGCGCGACGGCAATGCCATACGGGGAACGAGACCCATGTGCCCCAGCCGGGCGGCACTGGTTCGCCTGTCGCCGATAAACTCATCAGAATTTCCCCATGACGATAAACTTATCCTCATGAGAGCTCGACTCGCCTTTCAGTCCCGGTTCCGACGACGTTCCCAGGGCACGGATCCGGTCAAAAGAGTCGCCTCCGCGCTCCTCGAGCTGTCCTCCAAAGCGGGGCTCGCGTCAGCTCGGGAAAAAGGGATCGGCGAGCTTCCCCACCGAGTCGAGGCCGTGGCAGTCTCCGGCATGTCGCTTTCCACACACACTTCCGAAGGACCCGAGCCCTGTCGCCTGTTGCCGACGTCGCCGGGCCCAAAGCGGGACAGCCTTCAGGGCCGGAGAGCCCGCAGCGGAAAGGTCACCGAACCACCCGGGAGGGTCATTGTGGGGCCGTCGGCGGTGACGACGGCCGTGAATTCGGCCGGAGGCGTTCGCTTCGTGTCAACGTCGTCGACTAAAGCCGCCAGCGAAGTCTGCGCCGCCGGAATCTGCCTCTGCCCAAGTTTGACTTCGAATGCGGCCCACCGTCCGTCGTCGAGCTCGACGACGATGTCCGCCTCCCTGCCGGACTTATCTCGGAAATGGAAGACGCGCCCTCCGAGGGGTTCAGCGAAGACCCTCAGGTGCTGCACCGCCTGCGACTCGAACCACTGGCCCGCGGTCCCCAGATCTTCCATCAATCGCGCCGAAGAGGTCGCGGTCGCCGCAGCGGCGAGGGCCGGATCGACGAAGTGCAGCTTCGGGGACGTTCGCACCGCGTAACGAGACCTCAAGTGCGGAGCCCATGCCGGCTGTTCCTCGACAATGAACAGCCGTTTGAGAGCATTCATATACGCAACAGCGGTTTCTGCGGACAACGACTGCCCTGAAACGTCCTTCGCAATGGTGGCGAATGAGGCCTCAGTCGACACGTGCCGGGCCAGAGACCGAATGAAGGCGCGCATCCGCAAGGGATCTCTCCGCGGCTCTCCGTCCAGGCGGCCGACGTCGATGTTGATGATGTCGTCGACGTAGTCTCGAAGGTGGCGCTGCGCTTGGCGAACCGTCAGATTGCGGTCTCCTGGCCAGCCCCCGTGCACCAGCGCGTCCAACGCCTCGCGCACGCTCGTACCCGAATCCAGCGTCGGCTTAGGGTCATGACCGTCGAACAGCCCGGCAAGCGAAACACTGCCGTCACCCAAGCCGCGCTCGAACAAGGTCATCGGACGCAGGCGGATCCGCGACAGCCGATGCGCGCCTGAATGACGGGCAGCGTCCTCCGCGGGAACCGCCGAGCCAGTGAGGATAAATTGCCCAGGGGCCCTGCGCGAGTCGATCTCACGACGCACAAGGTTCCACAGCGACGGTTCGACCTGCCATTCGTCGATGAGGCGCGGCGCCTCACCCGCCAGAACCAGGGATGGATCGACGTCCAAGGCGGCACGCAGCTGGGGCAACCCGGAGTCGAGCGCCACCTCCGAGGACGCATGCCGGCGTCCGGTCATCGTCTTGCCGCACGCCCGAACACCCTCGAGAAGAACACCGCCCGAATAGCCGAGAGACTCTTCAACCATCCGGTCTGCGACTCTTGGCAGATAGTTCTTTTGAGCCGCCATTATCCAGCCCTCCTCCCAAAAGGATTCAGCTCTAATCCGACATTTGGCGTCATTCTAACCGGCCATTTAGCGTCATTCCAACCAGCCATTTGACGTCATTCCAACCGGTCATTTGGCGTCATTCTAACCGGCCGTTTGGAGCCGCTTCGCAGCGCACCATGCGTTTGAGCAAAGAGGATGAGTCTTCTCACGCTTTTTGCGGAGGAAGACGGGATCAGCCGTCAGGAGGCGACGATCCGGGCAATTCATGGGGTGGCCGCACGCCACGGGCATGAACGGCGAGTCAAGGAAGCTTCCGTCCGTATCCGCAACCGGTATGCCAACGTCCTGGAACACCCTGGTCGCTGAACGGACGCCGATGGTCGAGTATCTGACGCTCGAGGACGTCCTGTCCCTTATGGAGGACCTCGCTGTGGGGCACTCCGGGACCTCGGCTTGCTTGACTCGGCGTTGCACCGGCCTGAGACCCCCTTTGGGGACGTGACACGTACACCATCATTAATAAAGGCCGCGGCGCGATCAATTCCCGCTTCCCACACACAGCCGGTATTCCTCGGCGCCGTCGAGCATTGGCTTGGCCGCTTCGGGCACGTACACGCTCAGGCCGCCGTCGCTCACGGAGAGTTCTACGACGCCGTCGTCGCCGACGACGACCGGTTCGTGCCCGCCCACCACGCTGACCCATTTCTTTCCGGCGTGGCGCGCGCCGACGTAGAGGCGCTTGGCGCCGGCCAAACGGTCCGAGAGCACCGCCGCCAGTCCGGAGCCGGGGTGGGCGTCGTCGCCTTCCCGCGCGAAACCGACGACGTCGGGCGCATCGAAGGCGTCATGCTGGGGGCCGTGGGCGAGTGCGCGCCGCATGGTCATGAGCAGGGGAAGCTCGGCGACGGCCGGCAGATCGCCGGTCTCGGGCGTGCCAAAGAGATCGCCCCAAAAGACGCAGGGGGTTCCGGCCTCTCGCAGCAAGATGATGGCGTAGGCCGACGGCTTGAACCACGACTGGACGGTGGAGGCCAACGACTGCCCCGGCTGGGTGTCGTGGTTTTCGACGAATGTGACGGCGCGGGCGGGGTCGGCGTCGACGAGGGTGCCTTCGAAGAGTCGGGAGAGATCGACGTCGCCGTTGGAGTTCGAAGCCGCGTGCAGGTGGAAGTGCAACGGCACGTCGAACAGGCTCGTGGACGGGACCGCTGCGAGGTATTGCTTCAGCTCGCCGACGTCGTGGGACCAGTACTCGCCGACGGCGGGAAGAGCGCGTCCGGTGGCTTTGCGAAGTTCGGGCAGCCAGTCGGCGAAGAAGTCCGCGCCGATGTGCTTGACGGCGTCGAGCCGCAGGCCGTCGATGTCGGCGGTCTCGACGTACCAGCGTCCCCATCTGTCGAGTTCGGCCCGCACCTTCGGGTCGGCGACGTCGACGTCGCAGCCCATGAGGTAGTCGTAGTTGCCGAACTCATCGTCGACGTTCTCGTTCCACTGCTTTCCCTCGAAGAGCCACACCCCCGAAATTCCGCGGGTTTCATCCCAGTCGGAGCCGTTGAAACACGTCCAATCCCAGGTGAAGTCGGAATAGGCGCCCCCGCGGCCGGGAAATTTGTAGCGCGTCCACGCCTGGATTTCCTCGACCTCGCCGATGGGCCGACGGCGGTCCCCCGGGTCGACGGGCGTGGCGCGCACGGTCTCGACGGCTTCGCCGCCCATGCGGTGATTGAGAACGACGTCGGCCACCACGGAGACGCCCGCGGCGTGCAGCGCCGCGACGGCCGCGAGGTATTCGTCCTTGGTGCCGTACTTGGTGGGCACGGCGCCCTTCTGATGGAACTCCCCCAAGTCGTACATGTCGTAGACGCCGTATCCGACGTCCTTCACCCCGGCATGCCCCTTGTAGGCGGGCGGGAGCCATATGGAACTGACGCCGCAGGCGGCCAGAAATTCGGCATTGCGGGCTAAAAGCCGCCAGTGGCTCGAATCCGGAGCCATGTCCCAGGCGAAAGCCTGAAGCAGAAGGGGGTTGACGACGTCGGACGCCCTCTCGTTGTTTGCGCGATCGTTGTTGCCCATGTCTTCGGTCCTTTCACAGCTCGTCGATCGAGTCTCACGTAGACATTACCCGCCGATCCTTTCGAAGAATCCTTACAGACAGCTGAAGGGAGCTTGATGCGGCGGCCGACCAGTCTCGGGGCGCACGAGACAGCGCCCCAACAATGCAAGACGCTTCGCAAAAGGCGGCGGGCTCGACACCCAGGGAGGCCCTTCTCCAGAAGCCTTTGCCAGCCCGAAAGACGTTTTGTTTCGCGCATTCGAAGGGCGTCTTCCTCCCCGTGGAAGAACCTTGCGCCGTTGACGCATAGCGAAGAGGTCTTATAGCGTCACCGTATGACGGGAAAAGAAGAAATAGAGCTCCACGAACGGCAGCCATTATGGCCTGCGTGGCTGAGCTGGGCCCTTTCCATAGCGGGCACGCTCATACTTGCCTTCGCGGCGCTGTCCGGCGGAGCCGCAATCCTCTTCTGGAAATTCGAAAGTGAATGCCCCAAGGCAACTGTTGACTGCGTATACGTGGTGCGGCGTCCAGGCCTCCTGTTCCTGGGGATCTTCGCGCTTGTCAGCGTTGCAATCACCCTGCGGAAGATGGTACGTGCAATGCGCAAGCGCGATGTGCGGGAGATGCGAACCGTCCTCGTCCTCCTCTCAGTCACTCTCGCCCTTGCCCTGTCTATATTGGGCGTGCCGTTCCTCGACGCCCTTTTCGACGATCCTTACTTCCCGCCGCCCGGCGGTTGACGCATTCCGGCGGTTGACGCGCCCTGCAGGCACAGCAAATCAACTGGCGGTTGATGCATCCCGGCGAGACTTTCTGTATTCCGGCGAGACTTTCTGCCGATCCCGACGAGAGCAGGACGTTCATCGGCGATTCAGGTGATCCTGATGATCTTCGCGACCCTGGCGACCCCGGCGATCTTCGCGACCTTGGTGACCCCGGCGATCCGATCCCTCGAATGTCACTTCGTCAACGGAAAGAAGATCCACGCGGACCGCCGACAGGGAGATCGGCGCGAAGACTTCGAAAGGGCCTCGGATCGCGGACCCAGAGAGTTTTCCCGCAGTTCGGAGGATCCCCGCGCCGTTGACGCATGGTGAAGAGGTCTTATAGCGTCGCCGCATGACGGAAAAACAAGAAAAAGAGCTCCGCGAACAGCAGCCATCATGGACTGCACGGCGGATCCGCGCCCTTTCCGTAGCGGGCGTCTTCATACTTGTCGGCGCAGCGATATCCGGCGGAGTCGCCATTTTCACGTGGCAGTACAAAGACCTTTGCCCCGAGGGCGGAGAGTGCAAAACTCTTGTGTGGCGCCCGGGCCTTCTGTTCCTGGGAATCTACGCTCTCGCGTGCGCCGCAATAACCCTGTGGAAGATGATCCGTGCGACGCGCAATCGCGAAGTGCGCCAGCTCCGAACCGCCCTCGCCCTCCTCGCGGTCACCTTCTCCCTGATTCTGGCCGTCTGGTGCACGTTGCTCATCGACAATTCTTCGCACAAACGGCACGAGTACCGGCCTTCCAGCGACGATCCTTGCGAGGTCTATGACTGCAACCCTTCCAGCGCCGCTCCGCCGACGGAGGGAAGCTCCAAATGAGGCCCTCGCAAGGAAAGCGGCAAGCAGCATCATTGTCGAAACCGAATTATGGATGCACAATGTACGTACGCGAAAGGAGTTTCTATGCCGACAAACGCCAAAACACGTCGCATCAACCTTCGCGCCAGCGAACGGCAAGAGGCGGCGATACGCCATGCGGCCGAGTTAAGCGATTCGACGGTTCCAGAGTTCATTTTGAGAAGCGCTGTCGAGCACGCCGAACGAGTGCTCGCGGACCTCCGTCGATTCACGCTCTCCGACGAGGAGTACTCGCTCTTCCTGGAAGCACTTGACTCGCCGGTCGAAACCGCCAAGTTACGGCGACTATTTGAACGTGAAAGCCCCGTTGGCTCCGAAATCACGTTGCGCGACGATTCATGAACGCAACTCTGCTAGCACCGCGCCGCCTGCAGAAAGAGGATTCGCGTAAGGGCTTCAGATCGGGCGTTGACGAGCTCGACACGTGGTTTGAGAAGTTTGCATGGGAAAATCAACGGAACAACAATGCAGTGACCTACGTCGCATGCACCGATAAGCGTGTTGTGGGCTATTATGCGCTAGCCGCGGGCGGCGTGAGCAAGGCAAGCGTCGACGAGCATTTCGCTATGCGTCGCCCGAGTGACATTCCATGCATATTGCTCGCCAGGCTCGCAGTCGATGAACGTGCAACCGGGCAAGGAATCGGGATGGCCATGCTACAGGAAGCTCTTCGAAGAACACTGGCAGCAGGCGAGTCCCTCGGCGCAGCATGCGTTCTCATTCATTGCCGCGACGCCGCAGCGAAGTCCTTCTATATGCACCATGTGGACGCGCTCGCCTCGCCAGCCGACCCACTCCAGCTCATGGTTCCCATGAAGCGCATCGAGGCGCTGCTGGTTGAGCAGGGACAGGATGGCGGATAGGAGCCGGGCGTCAATTCGTTTCCACCTTGCCTTGCCATTTCAACAAAGCAGCGAAACCACGCCCCACATGCTCACACGCCTCTGCTACCGGCCCCGCCGCACGCGCCTGCAGTTTCTCTTTTGCCCTACACCAGCTTCGGAAACCGCAATTTCCCGTCAAAATCAGCACGCTCCCCGCTCAAACTCCGTAAATAACCTACTCTTACGGTTGCAAATTCCCCACTTCAATACCTGCAAACTCCTCACTTCGACGTCTGCAGATTCCTCACTTGAGTTCCTGCGGATTCCCCAACAGAGCCACCGCGCGCCCCAAACTTGCATATAGACTGACGCCATGGACACCAGCAAAGTCACCGGAATCAGCTATTTGCCACGCGCCGTGGACCCGCTCATGATTCGCGTGCTTGACTCAGCTGGTGCAGCCATTCTGGAAGGCCCTCGAGGCTGCGGCAAGACCATGACGGGCCTTGCACACGCGTCGTCCTACACACTGCTAGACACACCGGAGGCCCAAACTGCGGCCGAGATCGATCCGCGTCTGCTGCTGGCCGGAGCCTCCCCTCGCCTTCTCGACGAATGGCAACTGATCCCCCAGATCTGGAATCTGGCGCGCAGAGAGGTCGATTTTTCCTCCGAACCCGGACGCTTCATCCTCACGGGTTCGGCCGTTCCTGCCGCCGCCCCAATCCGGCACACTGGCGCAGCGCGCTTCATCCGAGTCCGTCAGCGCACCATGACCTGGGCAGAAAAGGAGAACAGCCTCGACGACGGCGGAGTGTCGCTAAGCGCGCTGTTCGAAGGCGAGTCACCGCAACCCTCAATGTCCGCAGCCCCGCTTGAGCACATTGTCCAGAGCGTCTTGCGCCCCGGATTCCCCGGTCTGCTGAACTCTCCGTCGGATATCGCAGCACGGAGCATGGAGAGCTACATCAAGGACATCGCAACCACTGACATCAACAGGCTCGCGAATCTGCGCTCGGAACCCGCAGTCATCGAACAGCTCATTGCCTCGCTGGCCCGTTCCTCCGCGAGCGAGGTTTCCCAGGCGACGCTGCGCAAGGACATTTCGCGGACTCTCCCCGCGCCTTCCGAGGGCACAACTGCCAAGCTCCTTGAGCTGCTAGAGCGAGTCTTCCTGCTAGAGAAGATCCAGCCATGGGCCATTTCCCTACGGTCCAAGGCTCGTCTGCGCCGTTCGCCCAAATATCACCTGGCGGACCCCGCGCTGGCAGCCGCAGCTCTGCAAGCCGACGCCAACCGTCTGAGCGCGGACCTGGAAACGCTCGGTTTCCTCTTTGAGTCCGCAGTTGTCCACGACCTGCTCGTCTACGCGGAGACCTTGGGCGGACACGTACAGCACTATCGCGACTCCAACGGGCGTGAGATCGATGCGGTTCTGACGATGCCCAACGGAAACTGGGCAGCCATCGAGGTGAAGCTCGGCGGCGGGCAAGCACAGCGTGGAGCCGAGAGCCTCGCCTGCGCCGTCGACCAGATCGACGCCGCACCGCCGACCTTCAAAGCAGTGATCACAGGAACCGGCTTCACGGCAACCCTGCCCGACGGCACAATCACCTTCCCGCTGCACGCGCTCCGGCCTTGAACGCAGCCGCATACCGTTACGATTTGGTCAATCTGGGGAGCGAGCAATGTCGCTCCTGAGCGAATCCGCGTAAGGAACTCTCAAATACTAAAGCAGGGCCGAGAAACAGATGAGAGGTTCCCTATACGTCTGTCGCTAAACAAGTTAAAGAATGGGACGATAGTACCCATCGACCAGACTCGGATTCGAGTGGATGAGGTTGAGCAGGCTATCCGAGTAACTATTGCTCTTTTCGATTTGATCGACTAGTCCGGCCAGAAGAGTAAGTGCCGCTGCTGGTGTCGTTGTCGAAAGGTATTTTCGTTTAACACGAAGAGCCACCGCCGGGAGAGTCACATGCCCTTCAAATCGACGATTCCACAAGCGTCCATGGTGCGCCGCTATATTTCGTATGAAAGTAATGTTTTGAATGGCTTGAAGAAGCTTAGACTCATCTTCAAGCTCGAGAGATTTCGTTACCGGGGCCAGGACGCTCTTGTCACGAAGCGCGCGTAAAAACCGTGAGAAAGTCCCAATGGAAACCGCTTCAATTGCTGCCCAGAAAGGAACGGGCTCCTCTTGCGTCACGTAATGTTGGATAAAAATTTCGTGTCGTTTCTGAATATCTTTGAAACTCTTCAGAACTGTTTCTCGGTTTGCGAATTCCTTCTGCCAACGGTCGTGAGCACCAACATCACCCGGATCTGGCTCCGACCCCACAGGAAGATACAGACTTCTATCGAGGTAAGCATCTCCCCCACCAACTAACTTCGCGAAATTGTAGGCAACTCGGCCGCGAAGCGTTGGCTCAAGAACGCCGATTCCGTCAAGCACGCTGTTCCGCACAGCACGATCGAGATCGTAAATCTCCATCATCATGGCAGTCGTGCCCGAAACGTAGCGATCGGCATCGCGTTCATAGAAGCACCTGGCGTAGCCACTTACCCGATAGTAGTTGCTCGAATAGAGGAAAAGGGCAAAGCGCTCAGGCGATACAGGGCCCAAATCCAGCCCTCGCTCAACGTGCTTTTGAACCTGACTCTTGAGGTCTATCCACTTCTTCATTCTGCCGCCCTTGAAAACGAAGGGCCCACCCGGCTTATACCGAGTGGGCCCGAATGTTGTGTTTAGTTTACAGACTCGTGACATAGAAGGCAAGATAAGCCAGGCAAGTCCAACTTATACATCAACTCCACACCAGACGCTGAGGGGCGTCTGCACACAAGACCAACGATTCTTCTCACGATGCTGTGAAAACTGACCCACAAGTATGGCGAGCATGCCATTGACGCAATCACACGCCGATCAGGGCAAGAGGCACGACGCCGATGCCGTCGGGCCGACGATAGGCGGCGGTCCCAGTATTGACGATGATCGAGTCGATCAATCGCTGGCCCATTTGCTTGCGCAACCATTGAAGGTGCTTGGTGTCGCCGTCGTCGACGGCACCGGCAGCCTTGACCTCGATCGCCAGGACGGCGCCATCTTCACGAGTGACGACCAGATCGACCTCGTGGTCGCCGTCGCGTGTGCGGAGATGCCCGACGTCGGCTTCAGCAGCTTGCGCCGCAACGCGGATGCACAATGTCGCCAGCGACTCGAACATGCTTCCGAGCACGGTCCTCCCTCCGGGCCCGACAGAACCGCCTCCATTTCCCAGGAGCTTCGCTTCGTTCAGGCCGAGGAGACGAGCGGCGAGCGCGGGATCGGCGAGGTGATGCTTCGGGGAGCGGCCGAGTCGCGTGAACTGGCTGCCGCCGAGCTCCCAAGCGGGCACCGGATCGAGAAGCCATAAAGATTCCAGCACTCGCCGGTATCCGTCCGCCGTAGAACGAGCCGGTTTGTCGCCCTGCCCCGGGGTGGCGGCGTCAAGAATCTGTGAATACCCAGCCGTGCTGGAGGTGGCTGCCGCGTAAGCCCGCAGCCATGCCATCAGCGCATCCGGTCTGCGGACAGCGAGCCCTTGCTCGGGCACGTCACGGTCAACCGCGTTGCGAAGGTAAGAGTCAAGCTGAAAACGCCGAGCACGGCCACTGAGAGAACGGAGAGCGGGAAAGCCGGACGCCAGAATCTCCTCGACATACCTCGACAGTCCCACATCGGTTTGTCCGTGAAGCTGCTCGCGACCGCCCTCTAAAAGGTGGGTCAGGCTCACGGCCGGCTCCCCGACCCCTCTTTCCTCAAGAGTCATAGGGCGCATGCGAAGCCTGCCGATTCGGCCTGCGCCCGAGTGAGCGGTTGCACCGGCCCGGGGCGTCGCACTTCCCGCCAAAAGGAACTGGCTTCCTGAAGGATCCCGATCGGCTGCATGGCGGACGACGTCCCACACCTCTGGCACGTTCTGCCACTCGTCAATAAGCAGGGGACGCGGGCGAGATAGGAGCAGCCCAGGATCGGCCTCAAGGGGCACACGCTCCGCCGTCCTGTCCAGATTCACGATGTCCGCAGCCCGTTGAGCGGCCGTCGTCGTCTTGCCGACGGCTTTGGGGCCGTCAAGCGCTATTGCGGCGACGTGAGGAAACAGGTCATCGAGTTCCAGATCAACGGTCCGACGCACGTAAACCATGGTTCAATCATACAGATCGCGGGATTTGAATCAGGCAAATCGCGGGATTTGAATCAGGCAAATCGCAGAAAGGGAACCGGGCCGGCAGCCGGACGAGGCCACTGTCTTTCACGGGTGTGACTACTGGGCTTGCCTCTGATCCGTTGTGCTGGCTCCATTCCTCGGCAAGTTCGATAGTCACTGTAGACAAGAAATATTCCGAACAATCTAAGCCGAGCACCAATGACCGCCCCTCTAGGAATTCATTCTTTGCATCAATTTATTCGACAGACACCCGTAGTTTTAGACATTAAGTCAGGCCCTCTCAACTAGATTCAAACTTTAGAGATGCTTTTCCTTAGAGTCTTTCTGCCGCTTCGCCGATCGGCAGATCCTCTGCGGGATCAACCTCGTACCAGTGTTTCGGGTTGCGTCGACATTTGAGAACCGATGTACGTTCCATAACTTTACGCTTCCTCTGGCCGTCATTACTAACATAATCGATCCATTCTGTCGGGATCGTACAATACTTCAATCTTCCATAACAAACCGGGCATCTTCCGGCATTAAACTTCTCAAAAGTTATCCTGCGCCCCTTCCCGCTCACTGACCAGCCAAACATAAGTGGCCACCTTGTCTCAGTTTTAGCCATTCGCCACAGTCTAACTATTAAGCCTCCGACCATTGTCAGAATTACTAAAAATAAACAATCCCACAAAAAATATCTAACCTCGGTAAAATCTCTAACGACAAATAACTCACGAATACCTTTGACAATGCCCCAAATAGGAAAACAAGCAAGAACAGCCAAAACTGTGCCAATCCAGGTCAAAACAGCCAAGGTAAAAGGGCTTCTCCATTTAGGAACAGCCTCATACCTAGCAGGAGATTGGACTGGTTCCACCGAATTAAATATTAGATCACGCCCTGCCTGATATATACCTCCATGGGTATCGCCCTCTACCGTGAGAGAGTTCTTTGCATCATAGGCAGTTTGCCTACCGCACTCAGAACAAAACTTGGCGGTTTCGGACATCTCAGCCCGGCACTCAGGGTTTTGGCAAATCATCCTGTCCCTCACACATTGAACCGGAACTCAACGACGTCGCCGTCGGCCATGACGTAGTCCTTGCCCTCCATGCGGACGCGGCCGTGGGAGCGAGCCTCGGCGAGGCTGCCGTACTCGACCAGGTCGTCGTAGCTGACGATCTCGGCCTTGATGAAGCCGCGCTCAAAGTCGGTGTGGATGACGCCGGCGGCCTGCGGCGCGGTCCAGCCCTTGTGGATCGTCCAGGCGCGCGATTCCTTCTCCCCCGCCGTCAGGTAGGTCTGCAGGCCGAGGGTGTCGAAGCCGACCCGCGCCAGCTTGTCGAGCCCGGCCTCGTCCTGCCCAGAGGCCTCGAGCATTTCCCGGGCCTCGTCGGGCTCCAGCTCCACGAGCTCGGCCTCGAACTTCGCGTCGAGGAAGATCGCCTCGGCCGGCGCCACGAAATCGCGCAGCTCGGCCTGCATGGCCTCGTCGGCCAGGCCGGCGTCGTCGGTGTTGAAGACGTAGATGAACTTCTTCGTGGTCATCAATCCGAAACCGCGAAGAATGGCGGGGTCGAGGTCCGTGCCGTGCGCCGAAAGCACCTTTCCCTGCTCGAGCAGCTCGAGGGCAGCCTTGGCCGTCTCCAGAACCTCCTTGGGCGTCTTCTTGCCGGTGACTTCCTTGGTCAGGCGCGGGATCTGCTTCTCGAGCGTCTGCACGTCGGCCAAGACGAGTTCCGTAGTGACGGTTTCGATGTCGTCCTTCGGGTCGACGCGGCCTTCGACGTGAACGACGTCGGGGTCGGCGAACGCGCGCGTGACCAGGCAAATCGCGTCGGCCTCGCGGATGTTGGCCAGGAACTGGTTGCCCAGGCCCTCGCCTTGAGAGGCGCCGCGCACGATCCCCGCGATGTCGACGAAGCTGACCGTGGCGGGCACGACCTTCGCCGAGTGAAACAGCTCGGCCAGCTTGTCCAGCCGCGCGTCCGGCAGCGGCACGACGCCGACGTTCGGCTCGATCGTGGCGAACGGGTAGTTTGCAGCCAAAGCCGTAGCGCGGGTGAGGGCGTTGAACAGGGTCGACTTGCCGACGTTGGGCAGCCCGGCGATTCCGATAGTCAATGACACGGATCGATTCTACCGGCACGCGAAGCCGCTCGCGCGGGCAAGCGGCACGAACGGCGATTGCCCCGCCTGGGCGCCCGCCGCCGCCTCGCCTACATGTCCGCGATGGCCTCCGGAGATTCGGGCAGGATTTGGCCGCCGTCCACGACGATCGCCTGGCCCGTGATGTAGCGGGCGCCGTCGGAGGCGAGAAAGGCCACGGCCTCGCCGACGTCCCGCGGCTCGCCAAGGCATCCAAGCGGAACCGCTGCGGCCATCCGCCGCATGTACTCCTCGCCCAGCGCGACCAGGCCCGGCGTGACGACGTTGCCCGGCATGACCGCGTTGATAGTGATGCCGTCTTTCGCCAGCTCCATCGCCGCCGAGCGAACGAAGCCCATCTGCGCGGCCTTCGTCGCCCCGTAGTGCGACCAGCCCGGATATCCCGTGACGTTGCCTGTGATCGACGAGGTCACCACCACGCGTCCGCGCCCGGATTCTCTCAGCGCCGCCGCAGCCGCCTGGACCATGTGGATCGTGCCAGTGACGTTAACGCCGAAGATCGCAGAAATGTCCTCGTCGGCCATGTCCGCAATGCGAACCTGCGGATAGACGCCAGCATTCGAGGCGAGCACGGACAGCCCGCCGAGGTCGCCCGCCGCGCGGGCCACCGCCTCGTCGCACGCTTGACGATCCCACACGTCCAGCGGATATGCGGGAAAGCCGGCCGCACGGGCCTCCTCGCATTCGGCGTCGGTCAAGCCGGTGACGGCGACCGCCGCGCCGCGTTCGCGCAAAACCTCGGCGATCCCGCGTCCGATTCCGCTCGTTCCGCCCGTCACCAAGGCCGTGCGCCCTTCGAGCAAGCGGCCGCCCGACAACCGCCCCTCCGTCGATTCGCTCATCGCGCCCTCCTTTGTTGCGCTTCGAGGATTGCCGCCTCACGAAGCTTGCCGCCCTTGAAGCTCGCTTTCCTTCGAGGACAGTCGCCCTTCGAAGATTGTCTCGCTTCCAGGCTACTTCTTATCCCGACTGGGGCGCGGGAAGGAGCCGGGAGTGCGGGGCGGCGAGGAGCCGCCGGACGGGGACGAGTCGCACTAGTCCTCGCTGCCAGCAACGTTGACGCGGGCCGCCCCGCCAGACGGGGACGAGTCGTCTGCTGCGATGGCGCGCAATAATTACAATGTGGGCCGCTCCGCCGGACGGGGACGAGTCAGGCGGAGACAAACAGAGCCGTGAGCGCCGCGCCGCCCGTCGCAAGGCTTATCCAGAAGAGCGAGACGAACGGCTCAGTCGATCGTCGAATTTCGTCTGTCAGCCCCCTTATATGCGCGTCAGCGCCCTCCTCCGCCCAGCCGCGACTGGATCAGGACAGTCGGCCCTATATGCGCGTCAGCGCCCTGCTCAATGCATGTCCCGGAAGTCTATTAGGCGCGAAAAGGCTCTGACAAAGACGCGATCCGACGGGAACGCGATGAGTCTGCGAGAAATCACATTCGAACGGCTTCGCAAGATAGCTTTGCCCATCTGTGCAAAATAGCTTTATGAGACACTCGGAGATTGCCATCCCTTTCCCAAGCGGAGTCTACGTACCCCTCCTCCTGAATCGTTGATTTTTCCTTGCTTTTGAGCTTCTAAGCCAGTTGGTTCGCCCAGCTGGCCGCGAAACGTGCGCACACGGCCACAGCAGCGACTAGAAAGAACTTTGCGCCGCACATCGCCACATTTTTCCCGAACGGCACGCCACCCGCAGGCCGGCGGGCAACCTCCGTCGGCAACATCGCCCAGCCTCCGACGTCGGACGCCGTTACGTTTCCTACATTTTTCAATCGATCTTAAGCGCCTACAATTCCTTGAAAACAAAGGGGAAAGTCGAGCATATGGGTAGTAAAACACCCCCTGCACGGTTGCGTCGCGATAACATTCTTATAACAATGGTTTCAAAATAGCACGTGATTGAGTTGCAACCAAACTCATTCGAACTGCACCACCACGCAATGAGGGAGAACAATGAAACGAATCCACATCACGCTGCCGCGTCAGGTAACGGTTTCAGTCACTGCGGGTCTTCTTTGCATCAGCGCCCTCGCCGGGTGCCGAACGTCGGCGGACGAGCCGGGGGCATCGGCTTCGGGATCCACTGCGGCGTCGGAGGCGACGAGCACCCAGGCTCCGCAGGCGGACGGAGCGGGCGGCAAGAACGCGACGTCGGCGCCTGCCGATTCAAAGGATGCCGGAGGGAGCTCGCAGGCGACCGGAGGCGGCAACGGCGCGACGTCGGGCGGCTCCGCCGACAACGTCAATCAGGCGAACGCCGACCTCCCGGCGCCTTCAACCGGGAACAAGCGGATCGGCAATTATGACGTCCCCAAGACGAACGTCGCCTGGGTGGCAACCGACGGCAAGGACTCCAACGACGGAACCGAGTCCAAGCCGTTCGCCACCTTCCAGAAGGCGCTCAGCACGGTGAAGGACGGCGGAACCGTCGTCGCGAAGGCCGGCACTTACCGGCCGGACCCGATCGACGTCACCAAGAAGAACATCACGATCCAGTCGGCGCCGGGGGCGACCGTTTGGCTCAAGGGAAGCGAAGTCGTCGACAAAGCCAAGTGGAAGAAGCAGGGCTCGGCTTGGGCGGCCACGGGCAACTTCCACAACTTCTGCACCGTCTGCACGGTCAACCAGGACCCCAAGCAGGAAGGCATGGCGGCCTACCCCGAGCAGGCTTTCATCAACGGCAAGGCGCTCCGCCAGGTCGCTTCCAAGGCCGAGGTGAAGGAGGGCACCTTCTACGTCGAGGACAAGACTCCTACGACCCTCAAGGACCCCAAGAACAACAGCAAGGGCTTCAACGTCGGCAAGCAGGACGCCATCACCTACTACGTCGGTTCGGATCCCACAAACGCAACCACCGAGGTTTCGAAGAACGCCAGGGCCATCACAGTCAGCGCCGAGGGCTTCAACCTCAAGGGAATCAACGTCGCCCAGTACTCGCCGGTCCAGTCGTGGAAGCTCCAGAATGACCCCGTGTTCAAGGACAAGGCGGGCGCAGTCGCGGTCTTCATCGCCGGATCGAAGTCGACCGTCGTCGATTCGACCTTCACGCAGGTCTCGTCCGGCGGCGCATTGGGCTTCAGCGACTCGCACGGTTCGCGCGCGGCCAACAACCGCTTCGTCGACAACGGCGGCGGAGCCGCAGGCGCCAACCGTTCGGACGACATCGTCTACGAAGGCAACTACTTCTCCAACAACAACACGGCGAAGTTCCGCATCCACGATTGCTTCGCCTACTGCACGATCGCGGACATCAAGGTGACGCACACCAACAGAACCGTTTTCCGAGGCAACGTCGTGGATTACTCGGCGGCTCCGCGAGAGGCTTCCAAGGCGTCCGAACGAACGACGACCTTCCCGGCTTTCTGGTGCGACGAAGGATGCATCGATGCCAAAACGGTCAACAACTTCTTCACGAACGTGGGAACAGCCGTCTTCTACGAGGTTTCCAGCGGAGGGGTGATCGCCTCGAACGTCGTCGAAGGGTCGAACACCGGCATCTCAGTTGGGGGAACTGACAAGGTGAAGGTGTACAACAACACGGTATCGCGCACCTACCGTCCAATCTACATCTACGAGGACGCGCGGTATGACGGTTGCAACTCCCGCGAGAAGAACAGCGAAAAGTGCGTGTTCCCCGAAGAATGGTCGACAAAGCACCGTCTGAGCTGGAACACCACCGGCGTTGAGGTCTACAACAACATCCTCTCGTCCCGGGCTTCCAACGGCCCCAAGGACGCCACGAACGTTCCGCTGGCCATGCCTGTCTACCTTGACGGCGCCAAGAACACGAACGGCAAGGAAATCTTCTCGAATCAGATGTTTGCCGGCTTCGACTACAACGTCTATTACAGGAGCAACCAGTCCAACGAGCCGATCGTCATGAACTGGGACCTTCCGTCAAAGGATCCCCATGAGGGACCCATGGACGTCAAGTTCGCGAAGGCCGCCGACATCTCCAAGGATTCCAACGCGGGCAAGGCCGTCAAGGGGATCGAAACCCACGCTCTCGACACCTTCGGCTCCCGGGCGCAGAATCCCTACTTCGTCAAGGAGGCCGACTCTAACAGCGCCTACAACCAGAGCAACTACAGCCTCAAGGAAGGAAGCAAGGCCCGCGGCAGCGGCAAACCCCTTCCCGAGGACGTCGCCAAGGCCATCGATCCGTCGGGCAAGACGGTTGTCGCCGGAAAGGCCGTGGACCGCGGCGCTCTGGTCAACGTCAAGATGAACGCGGCAAAGAAGTGACGACGCGTGGCCGGCAGATTGACGCGTCGCTGCGGATCGAAACGCGAGGCGATTCGACGAACGGCCAATTCGAACGGCTGCTCGTTTACCGCCGAAAGCACATCGACGCCGAGTGAACGAATCTGACGAAACCCGCGGGCGCCGCACACTGTGAAGGTGTGCGGCGCCCGCTTTTTGACGCCTTCCTGCTCCGCGCCTTCGGCCGGAGCCTTCGCCGGCGCATTCTTCGGGCCGTGGACCGACGCTCTTTCCCCGCACTTGCGTTGCCCGCCGGTTTCTTTGTCCGACGGACCGCCTATCGGCTCGTTTCGAGCGCTTTCGCTACGGCGACGTCGGGTGCGTCGCCGTAGTCGAGGCGATTCATGTAGACGTGCGCGACCGCGCCGAGAGCCAAAGGCAAGAGAATGCCGAAGCGCAGGCCCCACCCGTCTGCGATCACGCCGATGAGCGGACTCGTCGCCAAGTTTCCCGCCCGCATGAGCCAGCCGACGAAGGTCAGCGCGCTTCCCTCGCGGAAGCCTGGCGCGGCGTCGGCCGCTGCGTAAACGGCGGGGACGATCGTGGCACTGCCGAAGCCCGCCAAAGCGAAGGCGGCGAGCGAGACCACCGCGACGGGCGCAGCGGCAGCAGCCGCAAATCCGATGGCCGACAGGAGAAAACCGGCCCGGGCCACCGGGACCCGACCCCAGCGGTCGACCATCGGATCGCCCAGAATTCTCCCGACGAACTGCGCGGCGACCATGATGACGTAGGCGATTCCGGCGTCGGCGGCTTTCCACCCCACGGGGCCGGCGAAGAAGTTGGCGCTCCAGTCGTTGCCGACGATCTCGATCTGAATTCCGGCAATTCCTATGAGGGCGAGGGGAACCAAGGTCAGAAAACGAGCGCCGAGAAAACCGCCATGGGCGTGCTCCGCCCGGGCCCGCTGGGGGTCGGCGTCGTCGGGAAGCTCGGATAGACGGACGGCCGCAACGGCGACGCACAAAAGCGCGAGAGAGGCGCCTAGCGTGTGAATCCACAGGGGCACGCCCAAAGCCGCCAATCCCGTGCCGAGAAGGCCGCCTACAATGCAACCCGCGCTCCACAGAGCGTGGAGCGAATTGATGACGGTTCTCCCGTACGCCGCTTGAATCCGCATGGCATGGCGATTTTGTGCCATATCGACGATGGCGTCCGAAGCTCCCGCAATGAACAGGCAAGTCCCAAAAAACACGGGGCTTTTCAGTTCCACGGACACGCCGGCAAAGCCGATGGCCGCGACGAGCGCAACCGTCCACCACAGCGACGACGACAACGCCCCCATCTTGCGGATGAAGTAAGCAGGGAGGTTCGCCGAGCACATCGACCCCACGGCCGAAACGATTGCCAACACGCCGAACTCGGTGTTGGTCAAGCCCAAGGCGCTCTTCACCTCGGGAAACCGCGGCAGTATTCCCGCAAAGATCGCACCGTTGGTGAAGAAGAACAGGGAGATTCCTGCTCGCGCGCGTCTCTTGGCGGCGGATTGGCCTCGTTCAGCCAATCGACGCTTGCGGCCCGGTTTGGATGTCCGGCTCGTTTTCGTCGTCGGGTTCGCTTCCGACGCTCGACTTGGTTCGGACATCGGGTTCCGGTCCGGCGTCGGTCCTTGCCCCGGCGCCCGACGATCGCGGCTGCGTTCCTTCACGCGCCGATTGTATCGAGGGCGCGCGTGGCGCGAGCGCCGTTCGACTAGCCGAGCGACAGGCTGCCTCTGGGCTGAACGCGACCGTTCCGTCGAGCGGATCTCGGACGACGGCGGCCGGGCGTCTGCCCGGAGGCGGAGACGACCGGCCGAAAAGCGTCGGAGACTCGTGCGATGATCGATTCATGCAGATTCCAGCATTGCTCCTCGTGCTTCTCCTTCTTGCCGTTTTCGGTTCTGGATTCGGCCTCGGCCACTACGTTTCGCTGGACCGAAGGCGCAGTCAAAACGATGAGGACTCCTCGCATCACAGGGCGGAGCTCGGGCTGGCCCAGGCGGACGCCACGCGATGGCAGGCGGCGGCCGCCGAAGCGACCGGCCGAGCGGACGTGCTCGAACGCGAAAACGTCGAGCTCTCCCAGCGAGCCAGAAACGAGCAGGCTCTCCTGAGGATGATCGAACCGCTGTCCGCAAGGCTCAAAGACATGACCGAGAGGGTCGCATCCATGCAGGCCAAGCAGGCTGCGCAGGATGCGGCTGTGCGCGAGCAGCTTTCGGCGACGGCCTCGGCTCACCGGGAACTCGCCAGGGAGACGACGTCGCTGCGTGCCGCTTTGACGTCGGTCTCCTCTCGGGGAACCTGGGGCGAGGTGGAACTGCGGCGCATCGTCGAGTCCGCGGGGATGCTCAAGCACACCGACTTCTCCGAGCAACAGAATGTTGCGACGACGAACGGGGCCGGCGCGTCCGCAGCGCGCCCCGACATGACGGTGCATCTTCCGGGAGGCGCGCACATCGCCGTCGACGCGAAAGTTCCCCTCACGGCGCTGCTCAAGGCACAGGAGATCGAAGGAACCGACCAGTTTTCCGAGGCTCGGCGTTCGGAGCTCGTCGCCGAGCACGCGCGGGCGGTTCGGGCTCACGTCAAAGAGCTCGCCAAACGCGACTATCCTGCCGAGTTTCCGGGCTCCCCCCGGATCACCGTCATGTTCCTCCCAACGGAGTCGCTTTTGTCGCAAGCCTTGGCCGACGATCCGACCATTCTGGAAGACGCTCTCAAATCCGGAGTCGCCCCGGCCACTCCAAGCTCCCTCCTCGCGCTCCTGCGGTCCGTGGCGGCAGTTTGGTCCTCGGCCCGGGTGACCGAGGAGGCCCAGGAGATCCTCGCCCTCGGCCGCACCCTCGTCAAAAGGATCGGGACGGTGGCCAACCACGTCGACAAACTCGGGGGCTCGCTGCGTTCGGCCGTCAGCAACTACAACAAGACGATCGCTTCGCTCGACAGCAGGCTGATCCAGGCGGCGAACCGATTCGAATCGATCGAGACGAGCATCGAAACGCCGCAGACGCTCGACGGCGAATCCGCGCATGTCCGCTCGTTCACCGCTACGGGAATCATCGACGAACTTGAAGATTAGGCAGCGGGCCTGGTCAGAGGTACTTGCTCGCCTCCCGAACGGCAAGGGCTGCCATGTCCCGCCTGTGTTCCGCGATGAATGCGCGGACCCACTCGGGATCCGTTTTCGAGTAGTCCCGCAGCGCCCAGCCTATGGCCTTGTCGATGAAAAACTCTCCCGAGCCGAGGTTGGCCTCGATGATAGACGAAAGCAGTTCGACGTCGGTGCTTTCTTTGCGTTGAAGCTGATGGTCGATCGCCAAACGTCGCACCCACATGCTCTCGTCGCGCGCCCACTTCAGGATCAGCTCGCGGCCCTCGCACGAATGTGCCTCGGAGGACCGTGCAACGACGCTTCCCACCGTCGCGTTGAGCGAATCGACCGTGTCCCACCACGGCTTCGTCACGGTCAGGCCGCGGATCCTCGGCAGGTCCGCGACGGTCAGAAGACGGTTCACCTTCCTCAGGTAGTCGGCGGCGACGTACTGGAACTCGCGCTCCTCGGCCCGCCAACAGACATCGACGAAATCCCAGTCAAGAAGGCACTCCTTCTTTGCGGCGTTCAAGAACGGCCTCGAAATCTTGCGGCGGGCCGGGGTTTGCACGCCGAGGTAGCGAAACTGGTCGCGCATATAGGCCGCCATCTGCGCGGCGCGTTCGCCGTCGGCGGCAGCCCTCAAATCCGCGAACAAGCGGCGGGCGAGCTCTGCCGTCTCCGGCGTCGGGCTCGCGGAACGTTCTCCTTTCACTGCGAAACGCCCGTTCTCTCCGTGCGCTCACGCGCTCTTCCGGCGCGCTCACGCACCTTGTGGGGGCGGTCCGGCTGGACGCCCGTCGCTTTGAGATCGGCGCGAAGATTCTTCGGCAGGGAGAAGCGGATGTCTTCGGAGGCAGTCTGCACCGGGTCCACCTGAGTGAAGCCGATCTCGGCCAAGCGCTCGACGACGTCGCGCACAAGAATCTCGGGGACGGAGGCGCCGGACGTCAGTCCGACGGTCTTCACCCCCTCCAGCCATTCGTCTCGCACTTCCTCGGCGCGATCCACGCGATACGCCTTGCCGGCGCCCGCTTCGAGGGCCACCTCGACCAGTCGCACGGAGTTCGAGGAATTCGCGGATCCGACGACGATGACCGCGTCGCATTCGGGCGCCATCGCCTTGACCGCGCCTTGGCGGTTCTGCGTCGCGTAGCAGATGTCGTCCGAGGGCGGATCGACGAGGTTCGGGAACCTCTCGCGCAGGCGCCTGACCGTTTTGAGCGTCTCATCGACCGAAAGGGTGGTCTGGGAGATCCACACGACCTTCTCGGGGTCCCGCACCTCGATGCCGTCGACCTCTTCCGGCCCGTTGACGACCTGAATGTGTTCGGGGGCCTCGCCCTGGGTGCCCTCGACCTCCTCGTGGCCCGTGTGGCCGATGAGCAGAATGTCGTAGTCGTCCTTGGCGAAACGGACGGCCTGCTTATGGACCTTCGTCACCAGAGGGCAGGTCGCGTCGATCGTCTGAAGGCTGCGCGCGGCGGCCTCTGCGTGAACCGCCGGCGAGACCCCGTGCGCCGAAAAGACGACCCGTGCGCCTTCGGGGACCTCCTCCGTCTCGGAGACGAAAATCGCCCCCCTTCGCGAAAGGGTCTCCACAACGTACTTGTTGTGGACGATCTCTTTGCGGACGTACACGGGAGCTCCATAGAGCTCGAGGGCCTTCTCGACGGCGTCGACCGCGCGATCGACGCCCGCGCAGTACCCTCGCGGCGTGGCGATGAGGATCCGGCGCCCGTCCTTTCCGGGAACGGAGGGGATCCGGTCGGGGAAAGCCGAGGCTCCCGCAAGGGAAACCGCCTTCTCCCCTGGAGTGGCCGACGCTTGTTGATCATTCACGTGTCTAGGGTAGTGCGCCGCGGATATCGAGCGCGAGATGAGCGGAATGGGAACTAGGGCACAGCCCCGCGCTTCGTGCCTGTGAAAAAATTTCGTTATGGCGCAAAAAATTCCGGTGCCGGAGGAGCTTCCCCAGCTTGCCGCCCAGACCACCCCCGATCGGCCGTGGCCGCTGCGCGTGCTGTCGATGAAGATTCGGGAGTACGTCGCCGCCATGTCACGCCTGTGGGTCGAGGGAGAGGTCATCACGCTTCAGCGCCGCCCCGGGGCAAAAGTCCAGTTCTTCACCTTGCGCGACCTCGAAGCCAACGTTTCTATCACGGTCAAGATCATGGCCTACCTTCTTCCCGCGACGATTGAGCCCGGCAGCCGGGCGGTGGTGTGCGCCAAACCGGACTTTTACGAGGTCAACGGCAGCCTTTCGCTGTGGGCGGACGAGGTTCGCCCCGTAGGGTTGGGCGACATTCTGGCCAGAATCGAACAGCTGAAATCCCGGCTCGCCGCCGAAGGGCTGTTCTCAGCCGAGCGCAAAACAAAGGTTCCTTTCCTTCCCGGGAAGATCGGGCTCATATGCGGGCGCAACACCAAAGCGCGCGAGGACGTCCTCGTCAACGTCCTCGGCCGCTGGCCTGCAGCGCGGTTCGATGTGCGCGAGGTCAGGGTGCAAGGAGAAGGCGCCGTCGAAGCGATGATCGAGGCGCTGGAGTCACTTGAAGAAGCACCCGGCGTCGACGTCGTTGTCTTCGCACGCGGCGGGGGGAGCGTTGAGGATCTCCTTCCCTTCTCCGACGAGAGACTCGTGCGCGCGGTCGCAAAGGCAAAGAAACCGGTCGTTTCGGCGATCGGGCACGAGGGCGACAGCCCCATCCTCGACCTCGTCGCAGACCTGCGGGCATCGACGCCCACCGACGCGGCAAAACGCATCGTCCCCGACGTCGCCGAAGAGCTGGCGACGATCGCCGAGGCGGCCCGTCGCGGCCGATCCGCCGTGCAGGCGGGCCTTGACCGGGCGCAAAGCGAACTCGACTCCATTCGCGCGCGGCCCGCTTTGGCCTTCCCCGAAACGATCGTCGACATGCGCGAAGAAGACTTGCTCTCCCTTACCCGATGGATGCGGACGCACGTCGATCGCGCGATCGCAGACGCGGCGGGCGAACTCGCCGCAGCCGTCGCAAACCTGCGGGCTCTCTCCCCCCGGGCCACCCTCGACCGCGGGTATTCAATCCTGCTCTCTGAAGGGTCCGTCGTTTCAAACGCCGCGGCCGCCCGCAAAGGCCAAGAGGTTGAAGCGATCCTCGCGCGGGGCCGTCTCGTCCTCGCCGTCGCGGCCGTCGCCGAACAGGACGGGGCCGTCGCCGAAGAGGGCCTCGCAGTCAACCAAGACAATCTCACCGCAGCTGCTCCACAAGGAGGAAAGCATGCCCAAGAAGAACGCCCTTGACGGAGAGGGCGCCGACGCCGAGTCCCAACGCGAAGAGGGCGGGCCCCGCGAAGGGGGCGGACCGCAGCGCGAAGCAGGCGTCCGCGGCGAAAGCCATGGCCGCAACGACGGGCCCCTCGAGGGCATCGACGCCATCAGCTATGAGGAGGCCAGGTCTCGGCTCGTCGAAATAGTCGTCCGCCTCGAACAGGGGTCTATCCCCCTCGAGGAGTCGCTCCGACTGTGGGAAATCGGCGAGCAGCTTGCGCGGCGCTGCCAAGACTGGCTCGACGGCGCCCGCGAGCGCCTTGCCGCCGCACGCGGCGCGCCAGAGGCCGAGCAGCCCGAGGGCGATTCGACGGCTGGTCAGGACAAATCGAGGACAGGCCAAGGAGAGTCGGCGGACGGCCGACCGGCGCGAAGAGCGTCAAACGTCGAAGGATCCGAACGCGGATCAGGCAGGGAGAAACAATGAGCGTGCTCCTCATTGGCGAATCGCTCATCAACAAGATCACGGCGCCGGACGGCTCAACCCGCCTCACGCCCGGCGGCTCGATGCTCAACGTGGCCATCGGCCTGCGGCGCTTGGGCCGCACGACCCGCCTGGTGACCGACTTCGGATTGGACGCCAACGGGCGGATCCTCGCCGATTACGCCGCCTCCAACGGCCTGGAGCTTTGGCTTCGCGCCGACGGCGAGCGGACCAATCCGACGTCGGTCAGCCACGTGAGCCTCGACGCATCGGGAAGCGCAAGCTACTCGTTCGACTTTACCTGGGACATACAGGACAAACCCTTCTCCGGCGCCTGCAAGCTCGACCTTGACCTCCTCGACCCTGAGTCCCTGGCTTTCGGCTCGGCCGCCTGCCACCTCCAGCCGGGCGCCGCAAAGGTGCGCAACTGGGTCGAAGAACTGCGCGAGAACGTCACCGTCTTCTACGATCCGAATGTGCGCCCGGCCCTTCTGGGAGACATTCGCGAGGCGCGCGCCGTCGTCGAGAGCTTCGCCGGGTACGCCGACGTCGTGAAGTCCTCCGACGAGGACATCGCCCTCGTCTACGGACCGAACGCTAGCATCGAAGAGGTCGCCGGCCGATGGCTGGAATTGGGCGTTCTGCTGGCGGTCGTCACATGTGGAAGCGAAGGAGCGCTCATGTATTCAGCCACCGGCGAAACGATTCACATTCCTGCGCGGCAGGTCGACGTCGTCAACTCCTCAGGCGCCGGCGACGCCTTCTTCGCCGCGCTCATCGACGGGCTCACGCGCATCTCTCTCAGCGGCGCCGCCAATCGCGATCGGCTGGCGGCGATTTCGCCGACGAATTTGGAGACTCTCGGCGCATACGCAGCCGCCGCCGCTTCCATATCCGTCTCCCGCCCCGACGTCAATCCGCCCACGCGCGAGGAACTGGCTCTCGCCTACGACGCCTACAGCTTTTCGACATTCGCCGAAGCCTGACAGGGCGTCTTTCGCGCAGAGCCCCGCAAAAACTCGTCGTCGAGCGCGGGGCCGAGCCGGCCTCTGCCGCGAGCCGCTCCCACTCGACGTCGGCCTCGGGATCCCTCGACGTCGGCCTGCCCCGCGGCCGTTCCCCGGCAGCATCGAGCGCCACACAGATAGGGCAGATTTGCCTTCACGAACCGCCTTGCGCGCTAGATAACGATCTGATAACATCTTGAAACAGTTAGATAACAGCTATGTTGTGGGAGCCGGAACTCGGCACCGGCTCCCACAGCGAGAATCTCGGTGGGGATCGAGATCATATGAGCGTTGCTAAATAGGCGCGCCGAGGCATCACACACGCTAAAGCCGTGGGCCGCGGAAGCGGCCCACGGCTTTGCGCTATATGCCCAGTCCACTCAAGCCTCGCCCCCAGGCTCGGGCGTTGCTCCAGGGCTCGGGCGTTGCTTCAGCGCACCAACGTCGTTCCGGGATTTCGGCCCTTTTGGAGCCATACCCGAATTCGCCGCAGCCCGGCCAACGCCCGCCTGCGGCCGGGGTTCGGCCCGCGCCGTCGCTAAAAACTCCGCTTCCGGCTCACCTTCCCAAACGCCGCTCGCGCTGCGTGTAATCGCGCAGCGCTCGCAGGAAGTCGACCTTTCGGAAATCGGGCCAATACGCCTCGCAGAAGTACAGCTCGGTGTGAACCGTCTGCCACAGCATGAAACCGCTCATGCGCTGCTCGCCCGACGTGCGAATGACGAGGTCGGGGTCAGGCTGGCCCTTCGTGTAGAGATGGTCCGTGATGTCGTCGACCTTGATCGAGCGGGCCACCTCGGCGAGAGTCTTGCCCGACGTCGCCTGCTCAGCCAGAAGCGAACGCACGGCGTCGGTAATCTCCTGGCGCCCTCCGTAGCCGACGGCGATGTTCACCTGCATCCCCTTCACGTCGGAGGTTTTCGATTCGGCCGCCTCCATGCGGGAGACGAACGGCTCGGGAAGCATCTGCAGGTTGCCGACCGTCTTCAGGCGCCAGGTGTGAGCGGCGGCCAAGCGCTCAACCGCCGCGGCGATGATCTCCAAAAGCGTGTCGATCTCTTCGCGCGCCCGCTTGAGATTGTCCGTCGACAGCAGCCACAGCGTGACCAGTTGGACGCCGACCTCGTCACACCACGTAAGGAACTCGTTGATCTTGTCGGCCCCGCGCCTGTGGCCAAAAGAGGCGTTGCGCCCCAGCTCTTTCGCCCACCGCCGATTTCCGTCGAGCATGACCCCGATATGACGCGGCAAATCAGCGGACCCCAACCCGCCCATGAGCCTGCGCTCATACAATCTGTACAACAATGCCGACGCGGCCACCTTCAACCTCCTATTGACTCGGTGAGACTAGCCTAGGTGACGCCGATCGCACATGCACGCGAAAGCTCAAGCTGCCGCCTAAAATGGCAGAGACGGATAGGAGTGGCATCATGACTTCAGCGGCTGTATCGCGCAGGGAGCGGCGCAGTCTTCTCGCTTCCCTGCCCAAGCCGAAGGCGCGGGGATGGATTCACGCAATAACCGCGCCGATGGCGCTGGCCAACGCGATCGTCTTGATCGCCCTCGCTCCGACGACGGGGATGAAACTGGCGTGCCTGGTATTCGGTGTCTCTTCGGTTGTGCTCTTCGGGCATTCCGCCGTTTACCACCTCGGGAAGTGGTCTGCGAAAATCGAGCTGCTTCTGAAGAGGATGGACCACTCCAACATCTTCCTCCTCATCGCAGGAACCTACACGCCGCTGACGGTTGCAATGCTTGCGCCGCGCACAGCCGCATGCGTGCTGGCAATCGTATGGGCAGGCGCCCTCGGCGGGATCTTCCTCGCCGTTTTCAAACCCGACGCCCCTAGGTGGCTCTCGACGTCGCTCTATCTTCTGCTCGGCTGGATCGCCGTGTGGTTCCTCCCCGAGTATTGGACGGCAGGCGGCCCCGCCGTGGTCTGGCTGATCCTCGCAGGAGGGATCGCCTACTCTGTGGGGGCCGTTTTCTACGGCCTGCGGTGGCCCAATCCGTGGCCTCGCGTGTGGGGTTTCCACGAGTTCTTCCACGCGTGCACGCTGCTGGCTTACACCTGCCAGGCCGTGGCCGTCTGGTTCGTCGTCATGGCGGTGAAGTAAAAGCGACGCGGCGTTCATCGGCTCCACCTGGTAGGGTGAGCATCGGCTTACCCGCTTCCCGCGGGCACAACTTTTCTTTGAGCGGGGATCCCGCGCGTCGTCTAAGCAAGGACGGCGTGCGTCTTCGCACATTCAATCGTCGGTCGGTGCGCGTACGCGCACCGACCATCGTTAAGGAGAACACATGGCTGACGAAAGCAAGAGAGCGTGGCTCTCTCCAGAGTCGTACGAGCGCCTTCGGGCCGAGCTTGAAGAGATGACCACCGTCCGCCGCGCCGAGATCGCACGCAAGATTGAAGCGGCGCGCAACGAGGGAGACCTTCGAGAGAACGGCGGCTACCAGGCTGCACGCGAAGAGCAGTCGAAGCTGGAAGGTCGCATCGCCGAGCTCACGCATCTGCTCGAGAATGCAACGGTTTCCGAGCCGCCCGCGGCCACAGAAGTTCAGGCCGGGGTGATCGTCACGGCGAAGATCGCCGGCGAGGAGGAGCGCTTCCTTATAGGCTCCCGCGAGGCCTCCGACCATTTGGACATCGAAATCTACCCCGAGTCCGCCCCGCTTGGAAAGGCCATTCTCGGTCTCAAGGAAGGCGAGTCCACGAAGTTCGCCACGCCGACCGGGCGAAAGATCTCGGTTGAAATCGTCAAAATCGAGCCTTTCGAGGGGTGAAGATGTTCCTTTGGGACTCTTCCGACGAGCAAACGCCGGTGACGCCGGAGACCGCGCTTGCGGGACGCGATGCACCTGTTCTCCCTTCTCCCGCGCCCCATGCCGTCCTTGGAACCGACATTCTGGCCGAGCCTGGGCCGGATCAGGAAGTTCTTTACCTTGCTTCCGGATGCTTCTGGGGCGCGGAGAAGCTCGCGTGGGAGCTCGGCGCCGATGCGACGGCGGTCGGCTACATGGGCGGTTTCACGCCTAATCCGACGTACGAGGAGGTGTGCACGGGCAAGACGGGTCACGCCGAAACCGTGCGCGTTCTCTATACGCCTTCACGGCTGCCGACCGAGCGCCTTCTCCAGGCGTTCTTCGAGTCCCACGATCCGACGAGCCTCAACCGCCAGGGAGGGGATATCGGCACCCAGTATCGCAGTGCGATCTTTCCGACGACGCCGCAGCAGGAGGGACTTGCCGGGCGAATGATCGAGGCGTATCAAGAAGTTCTTGAAAACAACGGATTCGGGAAGATCGTCACGGAGGTGAGGTCGGCTCTGGAAACCACTCCGTTCTATCCCGCCGAAGACCGCCACCAGCAATACCTGTACAAGAACCCGAATGGCTATCAATGTCACGCCCGCACCGGAATGGCATGCCCTCTTCCAGGCTCGGGGCCCGTCGCCACGGTCGAGTAAACCGGCTCACGCTCCGCAATCTTCTTCAGATTCCGCGTCGCCCGCTTTCACCGCCGTCCCTTGATGGTGGAGGGCCGTCCATCGGCCGGCGTCGTCACGCCCGTACACGGAACCGGAGGCGCCGATCTCCCGGAACTCTTCGGCCACGCACGCGTCGAAAGATTCCGCCGAATCGACAAGCTCCTTCCCACGGCGCAACGGCTCGCGCGCCCGCAATTGGGAGGCGACGTCTGCCGCGGCGATCGCGTTCTGAACCTTTGCGGGGCGCAGCTTCGGCGACGTCGGAGAAAACGCCTTCTCGTCCGAACAGCCCGAATCCAAGGGCGCAGCAGCTTCACCGAGCGCGCGCAGTCTTGACGAGCGCAGCTTCGATGAGGCTGGCTGCAGCCGCGTCGAGGTCCGCCATGTCGAGACGAAGGCGTTCTCCATCGCGGCTCTCGTCCCACGGGATGTATTCTCGGGCCTCGACTTCCGCCCATGTGGGCGGGACAATCCCTTCGAGGTCCGCGCTGCGCGAGACGACCCGGCGACGATGCTCCTCCCGATCCGCGAGAACGCACTCGACAGCGACCAGCTTGGCACCCGTTTGAGCCGCAGCGTCACGCCACATGGCGCGAGTCAGCGGCAGGGGATTGACGAGGTCGACGGCGACGTTCCTGCCGAGCTCCAGGTTCGACCGAGCAAGCCCGGCAACGGCTTCATACCCAAGGCCGCCGACGTCGACGTTGCTGCGAATGAGCGGAGCCTCAACCTCGTCGACGCGCAAGTAGACGCAACTCAATGGGGGAACGACGCGCCGAGCCAGGGTCGTCTTGCCCACGCCCGGCAAACCCGAGAGAACCAAAAGGAGAGGTGGGCGACGCATGAGGCAAGCCTATCAACGGCCGGCCCGTGCGGAGCAGACGGGGCGATTCGGTTGGGCATCATGCCCGCGCCGCATATTCGTTCCGCGGCTGGACACGTCTGCGCCCCGCGGCTGGACATCCGCGCCCGCATCGCGTGCTCGGTCCACGGCCGGCCGCCCACGCCTCGGCTAGTCGTCCATTTCCGCGCTGCGATGCCGCCGAGCATTGACTCTCTTGGCGATGTTCTCCACCGGGTTGATGCGGCCGCGGCGCTGGGCGAGATTCGCCGTTCCGGACCGGGCCTCCCGCGTTTGCGTGCGAGGGCGGTTGCGGGGCAAGGAAAGCGTGCGCAAGTCGAGTCTGTGAAGCACCTGCTCAACGGTGCCGACGTCGACCGTGGGATCGTTGCGGGCCTCGAGGATCTCTGCTCGCGCAGCCTCCAAAGCGACGGATTGCGCGCCGATCACCAGGTTTCTGATCTCGGAGGCGGAGCGAATCGCAGTGTCGGTCAGTTCGCTTCCTCCCACATGGTCCCACTGTTGGTCGGATTCGAGGCGGATCTTGATGCGATCGGCCCACTCGCGCAATTCCTCGCGTTGGGAGATCGGGAAGTCCTGGTTCTCGAAGTAGTGCTCGAGGGCGTTGTAGGCCGCGTGCTGCGCGCGATCGGCGAGTTCCGCGGCCTCCTCCTTGAGGCTGCTCTCGTCCTCGGCCAGATCTAACACCCGAATGAGCCACGGCAAGAGAAGGCCCGCGGGAACCAAGGTGACAAACAGCACGACGGCGCCCACAACAACCGCGAAACTCCTGAACTCGCGATTCGACGGGCCTCCCCACTCCGGCAACGAAAGCGCAAGCGCCAACGTCGCCAGCCCGCGCATCCCACACCACGTGAGCACCAGGCAGTCGCGCCAGTTTCTCGGCACCCCTCCCCCGCCGCCAACGCGAGCGACCCACCGCAACACCCCCATGGCCAGAAAACGAACGAGGATCACCAGGCCGACGACGACGAAGGCCAAGGGAAGGTAGCCCGCGATGTCATCCCACCCTTCGTCGGAGACGACTTGCCTCAGCTCGGATCCCACCAAGCCGAAAGCAACGCCCGTGACCAAAAGATCGACGACCTCCCAGAAGGAGGAGGTGAGAATGCGGTCGCGCGAAGCCTCGGCGACCTCGCGTCTGTTGATCTCCAGAGCGGTGACGACCACAGCGATGACTCCGGAGGCGTGCACTTTCTCAGCCGCGAGATAAGCAATGAACGGAGCGACCATTGTGACCGCGCCAGTCGCCGCGACGTTGTGGATTCCGCGGTTTGCGATGCTGACGATCCACCCGAGGAGGAAGCCGACAAGGCCCGCGATGGCGACGCCTGCCAAGAAGCGTCCGAATGCCGTGCTCAGGCGGCCGTCGCCTTCGACGGCGCTCACCGCCGTCGTGAACAGGACGATCGCGACGGCGTCGTTGAACAGGCTCTCGGTTTGAAGGGTGCGCATGATGCCGCGGGGAACCTTCGCGGGCTCCGCGACAGCCTCGACGGCGACCGGGTCGGGGGGAGAGACCATGGCGCCCAAGGCGAGCGCGAGCGGGAGCGTTGCGGCAGGAAAGAGCCACATAACCATCCCAGCCACAGCGCAGGCGGTCACCGCTGTGAGGAAGACAGCCAGGATGAGGAGGGTCCGCCAGCGGCGGACGAACACCGACCACGAAGCCCGGCGCGCTACAGCGAAGAGTAGAGGCGGAAGGAAAAGCGGGAGGATGATCTCTGGGTCCATCGTGAAGACGGGAACCGGAGGCACGAACGAGAGGCCTGCGACGAAGAGCAACAATAGCACGGGGTACGGAAGGCGGGTCATCTCCCCGATCCACACCGCGACGATAGTCACAAGAACGAGAGACAGAATCATCACCAGAGTCGGCATCCGCTTCCTTCCTCTAGACGCAGCGAGAGCAAACGCGACGAGTGACGGAACCGTCAACTCAGCTTTCTTTCATTATCCCTGAATCCCTTGTGCAGTTCCTAGGAGCCGCGCCACGTCGCAGCGGACCGGTCTCAGCGCATCGCTCACGATGGCGGCGCAGCGCATTAGGGCGCATTAGACTAGGGGCGTTGCCACAACCGGCAACCCCGTTACGAGAGGAAATCCATGGACGTCACTCTGCCATCGGTCGCCGGCGCTTTCGGAGAGCCGCCCGAACTGACCTTCCCTGACTCCGAGGCCCCGCGGGGCCTCCATGTCAGAGTCCTCGAGGAGGGAAGCGGCCCCACGATCCAGAAGGGCCATCAGATCGAGGTGAATTATCTGGGCCAAATCTGGAATGGCCGCGTCTTCGATTCGTCGTTTCGCCGGGGCGAGACGACGTCGTTCCCGATCGGCGTCGGAATGGTCATCAAAGGCTGGGACCAAACGCTCGTAGGCAAGAACGTCGGCTCGCGCCTTCTCGTCTCAATTCCGCCGGAGAAAGGCTACGGCCCCAGAGGCAACCCCAGGGCGGGAATCCGGGGGACGGACACTTTGATCTTCGTCGTCGACCTCGTTTCAACCCGCTGAGTTTCAATCGACCTCGTTTCAACCCGCTGAGTTTCAATCGACCTCGTTTCAACCCGCCGACTTTCAACCCGCCGACTTTCGGTCAGCTGACCGAAAGTCGGCTGTCGAATTGGCCCCGATCTGCTAAACGATCCTTTCGGGGCAGTGCCGATTGCTCGAAACGCAGGACGGTGCGCCGCAGCGTCAAACACAGCCGCCTCAGCGCGCAGCAACGTCAAACCGCGCAGCAACGTCAAACATGGAGCGGACAGTAAAAGTGGGGCAGGCCTTTGAGCCTGCCCCACTTTGTCGATCGTCTGGCGTCGCTTTCGTCTGCCTGACTAGTTGTCGTTTGCCAGAATCGCCAGAACTCGAAGAACCTCGACGTAAATCCAGATCACCGTGACCGTAATGGAGAAACCGACGGTCCATGCGAACTTCTTGGGCGCCCCGTTCTCCACGGCGTAGCGGACATCCTCCAAATCCCCGATGAGGAAGTAGGCCGCGACGACGATCAGGATGATGCCGAGGATGAGGCCCAGCGGAACGCCGCCAAGCTTAATCGCCGTGTCCATGCCATAGAACTTGTCGGACAGGACCGTGTTCGCGAGCACAAGGTTAACCAGGCTGTAAATGATCGCTGCGACGAGCACGATCATGACGAACTTCCGGCCCTTCGGCGTGGTTCGCACGGCTCCGCTCAAGAAGAGGCCCGCCGCGACGGCGACGACGATAAGCGTTCCCAGAATCGCCTGAAGCGCAATGCCCGGGTAATACTGGTTGAGAACGCCGGTAATGGCGCCGAGGGCGACTCCCTCGAGAGCCGCGTAGCCGATCGCGACGCCAGGATTCACCATGGGACGGAATGCGGCGAAGAACGAGAGGCCCAAAGCGAGAAGCGAGGTCGAAATGGCGACCGCGTTGACCGCTTTGACGGGAATGAAAAAGGCCGACAAGACGGCGGCGATCGTCGTGACGCCAATCAAAAACAGCGTCTTGATCATCGCGTCGTCGTACGTCATCGTATTCGGGCCGGCGGCCGACGTCTGGAATGCACCGCGGGAAGCTCCCGCACCGAACTGCTGCTGCGTGTAGGCCTGGGCGGCCGAAGCCTGGTCGAAGAACTGGCTGTTGGCCTGCTGGTTGTAAACCGGCTGGCCGTACTGGTCGTATTGGATCTGCTGACCGTACTGGGCCTGCTGCCCGTAAGCCGAGTTGCCGCCGAAGTTCGGCGTCGTCGGCTCCCGGAAGTACGGGTTCCGGTTCATCACGGGATTGTGAGCCACTGTTTCCTCCTTTAGGGGCAAGCAAACGCTTGTCACTTTCTCTACTAGTTTACCGGACGTGGAGGATCGAACCAGACACTGTGGCTCCACTCTCAGCGCAATCGCCGGGCAGTTCTGCCCCGATCTCGGCCTCGGACGTCGCGCTCGCACGCGTCTCGCACCGATTGCCTTCACGCCCCGGGAGCCAATCGCCATGAGAGCCCCATCAGAATCGCCACGAGAGCTCCATCTCTTCCGCACCGTCCTCCCCATGTCCCTTTCAGGGGCTTCCCGGTCAGGGGCTTCTCGGCAAAGCTCGCAGACGAGAACTCGAAACGGCGAAAGCGAACCTGAACCCGAGGCCGCAATGAAAGAGGCCGGATAGCCCGATCGCGATACGCCAGGTAGCCCCACTGCAAACGCCGACGCCGCCATTATGCTGGTAAACGTCGCAATTCCGCCGGGAAGGCGAACGACCCGGCAATGAAAGGACATCCATGATTCAAGTTGACAATCTAACGAAGAGATACGGCAAGGTGACCGCTGTCGACCATCTCAGCTTTGAGCTCAAGCCCGGACGGGTGACGGGATTCCTCGGCCCCAACGGGTCGGGGAAGTCGACGACGATGCGGTGCATCATGGGGCTTGACCGGCCCACGGGCGGGAAGTGCACGATCAACGGCCAAGAATACGGCAGGCTTTCGTCGCCGTTGACAACCGTGGGGGCGCTTTTAGACGGACACGCATTCCACCCGAGCAGGACGGCCCGCCAGCAGCTCATGGTGGTGGCCGACACGCACGGCTTCCCCAAGGCGCGGGTCGACGAAGTCCTGGAGATGACCGGCATAACCAGCGTCGCAAACAAGCGCCTCAAAGGGTTTTCCCTCGGGATGGGCCAGCGCCTCGGAATCGCGACCGCCCTTCTCGGCGATCCGCAGGTTCTCATCTTCGACGAGCCGGTCAACGGCCTCGATCCCGACGGCGTCCGCTGGGTCCGCGAGCTCATGCGCGCTCTTGCGGGCCAGGGCAGGACGATCCTCGTCTCTTCCCACCTCATGAGCGAGATGTCGCAGACGGCCGACGACCTCGTCGTGATCGGCAAAGGCAAGCTCATCGCGCAAGGGGATGTCAAGCAGTTCACCGAGTCGGCCGCCCACAGGACGATCAACGTCTCGGGGCCCGACATTCGCGCGATCACGGACGCCTTGAGCAAAGCCAGAATATACTTCGACGTCGACGACGGAGACGAGCACAACCCTGCGGGCGTGGTGCGCGTCAACGGCGGCGAGAGAGCTCAGATCGGACACGCCCTGCACATTGCGCACGTGGAGATCCACGAGCTGTCCGAGACCCACTCCTCGCTGGAAGACGTCTTCATGGAGTTGACGGCCGGGCAGGTCGAGTACGGCTCCGGCAGCAACATTTCGGGAGTTCCCGGACAGACACCCGCACAGGCACCTCAGGGAGGACAACGATGAGCACGCCATCAACGACGAATCAAGCCGCGGCGCCGAAACAACCGCAGAGCCGCCCCCTTTCTTCAAAAGTGTACAAGAACACCTTCGTCCGATCGCTTCGCTCAGAGATCCGCAAGATGACGAGCCTGAGGTCGACATGGCTCACGCTGGGCCTTTGGCTGGGGTTCGGCATTCTCATCACGTGGGCCATGGCAGCGACGCTTACCAACGGGCAGAACAACGTCGGGGGAATCAACGTCCACGGCGAGTTCCACCCGATCTTCATCACGGGGTCCGCGCAGCTGTACTATATTTTCGCGATGGTCCTCGGGGCGCTGGCGGTAACCGGCGAGTACGCCTCCAACACCATGCGGACCACCATCGTCTCTCAGACAAGCAGAATGAGGGCCTTCACCTCCAAGATAGCCGCCGTCACGATCGTCATGGGGATCGCAACCGCCGTGATCATCGCCGTGCTGGTCGCCGTGACCCTGCTGGCCGGAGGGCTCTCATGGAACGGAGGCGACGGAAACCTTCGGGCGCTGCTCCTCTTCTGGCTGGCATGCGTCCTCACCGCCCTCATGATCACCGGGGCAGGCTACATACTGCGATCCACGGCCGGCTCGATCGTGACCGGCGTCATGGTTCTCTTCGTTTCTGAGATGCTGCGACTCGTTCCGGTCAAGTTCTTTCGGGAGACCCTTCCGAAGTTTCTCCCATCGGGGGCCACCTCGGGGATGACGGTCTCTGACACGGCAAATCCGACACAAACCATCGACTATCTCAGCCCTGGGACGGCGACGCTCGTGTGGCTCGTCTACGTCTCGGTTTTCGTGATTCTCGGAGCGATCAGATACCAAAAGTCGGACGCGTAAGGGACTTAGAGTCCGCGTCGGCGAGGACCGCGCGCCGGATCTTCGAGCGCTCTGAAAGGCCAGAGACACGCAATGGCTTGTAAGGGCACGGGCCGTTCCGCGGGGTGAAAACCCTTGCGGGACGGCCCGTTTCGCGTTCTTGGGCTTTCAATTCTGACGCTGTTTCCCATCCGCTCGGAGCTTCTTGTCAGAGTTTCCCCGTCCGCTCGGAGCTTCTTGCGCCTCGCAATCCGCGCTCTGTTCTCTCTCCCCCCGCAATCTGTGCCCCCAGACGGACTCGAACCGACACTGCGCCGATTTTAAGTCGGCTGCCTCTGCCAATTGGGCTATGGGGGCGTCTCCTCGCCATTGTATAGCCTCGACTGCCCGTTTCATCCGCGGGCGTTCTCCTCACAATGTCCCGCGGCCTCACGTCGCCGCGCATTCGTACAGCGCGGTGCGTCGCGCATTCCCACGGAGTTCCACGCTCGGCCTGACGGCGTCTTCTCCGGCGGTCCCGGCGCGCGCCCCGTCCACAATGGCTTCGGGGCGTCCCCGTCCGATATGGTTCGCGCGCATCCGCGTCCGATATAGTTGGCGAAGTACCCGATCAAAGGAGCGACGTGGCAAAGCGCGTTGGGATCATTTCCAGATACCGTCAAGCCCTGAAAAGCGAAGCGTTTGCGGGAATAGTGCTGATGATCGCGGCTCTGGCCGCCATTGTCTGGTCGAACTCGCCGTGGCGAGGTTCGTACTTCGCGATCTCGGAGAAGCAGGTGGGCCTTGAATCCGTCCATCTTTCCCTGCCGATCGGGCATTGGGCGTCGGACGGGCTCCTCGCGGTCTTCTTCTTCGTCGTCGGGATGGAACTCAAACAGGAGTTCACGATCGGCTCCCTGCGCGATCCACGGAAAGCCGCGGTTCCGATTCTCGCAGCATTGTGCGGGATGGTCGGCCCGATCGGCGTTTACATTGTGGTCCAGGCCGTCACCGGCTCGGGCGTCTACGGCGGATGGGCCGTGCCCGTCGCCACGGACATCGCCTTCGCGTTGGCCATCCTCGCCATCTTCGGCCGCGGCCTGCCCCCGGCAGCCCGCACATTCCTCATGACTCTGGCGGTCGCAGACGACCTGGGCGGCATCGTCGTCATCGCCCTGTTCTTCTCCACGGAGCTCAACTTGCTGTGGCTAGGGGCATCGATCGCAACGGTCGCCGTTTTCGGCCTTCTCATCAAATACCGCGTCATTCGCTGGTGGATCCTCTGGCTGCTCGGCCTCCTCGCCTGGTACTTCATGCACCTGTCGGGCATCCACTCCACGATCGCGGGAGTCGCATTGGGCATGATGGTCTCGACCAAGCTCGCCAAGGGCGAGAAGGACTACATGACGCATCGGTTCTCCGAGCGGCTTTCCTTCGCGTCGTCGGGCATCGTGCTGCCGATCTTCGCCTTCTTCGCGGCGGGCGTGAACATCGTCGACTCCGGTGGGTTCGGCGGAATGATCACGGATCCGGTTTCCCTCGGCATCTACCTAGGCCTCCCCTTGGGCAAATGCATAGGAATCTTCGGCGGTGTGTGGATCATGACGAAGTTCCTCAAACTCCGGCTCGGCGCAGGAATCGACATGCGCGACATTTTCCCGATCTCGCTCGTCGCGGGCATCGGATTCACGGTTTCCCTGCTCATCGCAACCCTGTCATTCCCCGCGAACGACCCGCATGAGCCGCATTCGCGGGTGGCCGTCATCATCGGCACCCTGCTCTCGGTGGTTCTCGGGGCCGTCGCTTTGCGACTGCGCCTGCGCTCGGCGATTCGCGGCCCCGGCATTGATCCCCACTCGCACCTGCGCCACGCGCCGAACAGGCGCGAGGACGGTCCGCGACGCGACGGCATTCGCGGCGACCGCCGCGGACGTCGCCCGAAGCCCTAAGGCTGATCAGCCCCTACTGGGCGACGGCTCGCTCCCCCGCCAGCTCGGAGGCTGGGGGTCGCGCGCGGCCCACATCGCCAGGCCGTCGAGGATGTCGTGTTCCGACGTCGTGATGCCTGCAAGCTCGCCTCCGGCTTCGCGAATTCTGGCCGCCGCCCTCGCGACGACCTCGCCCCAGACGAGCGCTCCGGCGGGTATGACGTCCACCCTGCCGGGATGCATGAATCCGAGCGCCTCGCGCTCGGCGCGCGTCGAACTCAGAAACCACTCGCAGGTCGCAAGCGTTTCATCGACGCTCAGAACGGTTCCATGAATGCGCTCGGGATCATAGGATCGAAGCCCCAAAGCCTTCGCCGTGATCGTGGTGACCGAGCCGGCCAAGCCGATGAGACCCTTGGCGGCTCCGAGGTCGACGTGCTCCTCTGCGGCGTCGAGCGCCAGATTTACATCCCTGCGCGCGGCCTCCACAGCCTGCGAATCGGGCACGTCCGCGCCAAGGTGCCTCTCATGCATCCGCACGCACCCGACGTCCATCGAGTACGCCCCGAGCAGCTCTCCCGTCATCGTCCCCAAGGCGATCTCCGTGGAACCGCCGCCCAAATCGACGGCCAGCAGGGGGCTCTCCGTTCCGGGCGGCATCCCTGAAATCGCGCCGGCAAAGCCGACCCGAGCCTCCTCTTCTCCGCTGAGAATCTGCGGGGACACTCCCAACCGCGAGCGAACCCCCTCCACGAAAGCTAGGCGGTTGCGCGCATCGCGCGCGGCCGACGTCGCCGCGAAGCGAATCGACGTAACGCCGTGGGCGCGGCAAGCTTCCCCGTATTCTTCTGCCGCCGCGAAAGCGCGTTCGAGGGCTTCCTGCGCAAACTCGCCCGTCCGATCGACTCCCTGGCCTAGCCGCACCACCTTCATCTCTCGGACGAGGTCGCGCAAAGAGCCGTCGGGAGCTGCCTCGGCGATGAGCAGACGTATCGAATTCGTTCCGCAATCGATGCCCGCGACGCTCACTCGGCCCGCCCTAGAACACTCTGGCCGCCCTCGCCGCCCGAAGCCGCACTCTGGGCTCCCGAAGCGGCGCTTTGCGAGCCCTCGCCGCAACGGCACACGGCCGGATCCCACGCCACGGCCCTCAAAGCGAGATCGCCGACCGGGCACACGCCCTCCCCGACGCTCATGGAATAGGCCGCCAGAGCATGGAGGCATTTCACGCGGTCGGGCATCCCGCCGGCGCTCACATTGGCGATCTCGGGCACATCCCCAAGGAGGCGCCTGCGCTCGATGTAATCGGCGTGCGCGGCGCGGTGTCCTGCGGCAAGGCCGGCGTCCTCAGCCAAGCGCGCGTTGAGCTCCGCCATGCAGCCTTCGGCCTCCAGACGGGACATTCCGTACACAACGCTCGGAAGCGTCAGGTAAAAAAGAGTGGGAAACGGCGTGCCGTCCGGCAAACGAGGCTCGGTGACCGTCACCGCCGGGGCGCCGCACGCGCATCTCGCGCCTATTCCGACGAGGCCCCGCGGGCGTCTGCCGAGCTGGGCTTCGATCGCCTCGATGTCCCCGGGAAGGACGGGCGTCGCATGAGTCGCTATGGCCGCAAGATCCTCGATCACTTGTTTGCGCCGCCTTTCCCTCCGACGACCGGAACGTCGTCGACGTTGTCTGCCTTTCCGCTCTGCCCCGCGATTTTCACAGAGTCCCACATGGTCGTGTACCACGGGGTGGCCGCCCTGCGCTTCCTGTTGACGGAGTCGACCTTCTTCTGCAGCCGTTCCGTCGCCGTGCCCCTCGAGGGATCCGTGACGACGTAGAGCGTCTGCCCGGGCATGACGTATCCGAGGCGCTTTCTGGCTTGGGTCTTGACGTAGTCGTCGTCCTTCCACAGCTTCAACTCGCGCTCGAGCTCGGCGTTGTGCTCTTGGACGGTGGACAGACGCGACTTGGCGTCGCGAAGCTCCTGCTGCTTGTCCAGATATCTGGCAAAGGTGGGCAGGACGACGATGAGGGCGACAACGGCGAACAGAGCGACGGTGAGCATCCTCAAAGAAATCTGATATGTGCCCTTTGAACCGGGTATGACGATCGAGCGCCGCGTCTCGAAGCGTCGCCGGCCCTCCCGCCTATCGGCTCGCCGAACCCCCGGGCGCTGTTGGGGACGTGCATTTCGAGGGTTTGCGCCTTGACGCCCGGAGGGCCTCCCCTTTCGGATTCGGCCGTTCGACGTCGAACGCGAGCTCTCCCCCGAACGCGCGGAGGGCGCAGAACGCTTGCGAGGTCGGCTGTTGCGAGGGCGACGAGACGCGGGCTGGCGGGAATTCATAGGAGCAATTCTACGGGCGGCCTCCGGCAGGTTCCGGCACGAACACGTGTGCCGGCCGCAACGGTTCGGAGGCGAGGCCGTGCCGATCCCTCGCGCTCGCCGCCGCAGCGCCTTTCTGGTTGCCTCTGGCGTCTGGACCCCACAAATCCCGCATACACGCCGTCACATCCTGTCCTGACAATGTGTACACATCTGACATCTCGTCGCTCCGAAGGTAAAATCTTCATGTAAGTTATATCACCTACGCACCTCCGGGACCGCACCCCGGACAGTCGCTCAATGACGAACGAGTGCATAGAAAGAGGGAACATGCCCATCACCACGGACGACCTTCAGGAGCTTCGCGACAAACTCGGCGAACGCTTCGTCACGGATCAACGCGCCATCGAGCCGTATGGCAAAGACATGTCCTGGATGCTCCCTGAGGGCGAGCCGCTCGGCGCCGTATTTGCCGACAGGACGGAAGACGTTTCAATCGCTTTGGCATGGGCGAACGCCCACAAGGTCCCCGTTTCGGTCCGCACGGGCGGATCAGGGCTCGCCGGAGGGGCGGTCTCCTATCCGGGCGGCCTCATCATCGCCCTCCACAACATGAACCGCATCCTCGAGATCGACCACGAGAACGGGATCGCCGTCGTCGAGCCCGGAATCATCAACGCCCAGCTCAACAAGGAGCTGGCCAAGGAAGGCTTCTTCTTCGCCCCCGACCCGGCGTCGGCCTCAATGTGCTCGGTGGGCGGCAACATCGCCACCAACGCCGGAGGTCTGCGGGCCGTGTGCCACGGCGTGACGATCAACTGGGTTCGCGCGCTCGAGGTGGTGCTCGCCGACGGCAGAGTGATCCACGTCGGGTCGAAGACCATCAAGAACGTTTCGTCCCTCAACCTCAAAGAGCTTTTCATCGGCTCGGAGGGGACGCTGGGCGTCATCACCCAGGCCGTCATCCGCATCGAGCCGCTCAATCAGTACGACAACTACACGTTCTTCGCCTGCTTCGATTCGGCGGAGGACGCCGGATACGCCACCGTCATGCTTCGCGCGTGCGAGCCTCGCCCGGTCTCCCTCGAACTCATCGACGCCCTCGGGGTCGAACTGGTCAACAAGCGCAATCCCGACCTCCAGATCCCCCAGCCGGGCGCTGCGCTTCTGCTCGGGCAGGCCGAAGGTGAGAACGCGAAAAGGGTAGTCGAGGAGTACGCGCAGGTGTGCCGCGAATACGGGGCGACGGCCGTGCAATTCGAGGAGGGCACGCGGCTCTTCCAGGTGCGCAGAGACGCTTATCCAGCCCTGTCGGCCAATGGCATGCAGGTGATCGGAGACGTCTCCGTGCCGATTTCCCGCCTTGCGGAGGCCATCCACGGAATCGAGGAGATTTCGGTCAAACGTGGCCGGAAAGTCTCGATTCTCGCCCATGCGGGCGACGGCAACATCCACCCGATCGTCGAGTGCGGCGAAGGGACCGAGGAGGCGGCCGAGGCCGAGTCCCTGCTTGACGAGGTCTGCCGCATGGCAATCGGCATGGAGGGCGTGGTCTCCGGCGAGCACGGGATCGGCCACCTCAAGCACGCCGAGATCGACCACTTGCTCAGCCCCGACACGCGCTCGGTGCAGAGGGCGATCAAGCAGGCGCTCGACCCCAACAACATTCTCACCCCCGGCCGCAAGATCTGAAAGCGACAGCGGGGCCTGGAAAACGATCGCAAATCTGATGGAGCAGGGCCAAATTTGAGAAGCAAGGCCGCGGCCCGAAGGCAAGAGAATGCCCCCGGAACTCTCCGGGGGCATTCTTCGCGTCAACTGGCAGACGCCGGCTCGTTGCCGGAGCCGCCGCGTGAGTGGCGGCCTTTCGACTCAAACCCGACGTCGGCCCGCCGAGAGGTCAGCCCTTGTAGCGCGGGAAGGAGCCGCGGCCGGCGAAAACGGCGTTCTCGCCCAGCTGGTCCTCAATGCGCAGGAGCTGGTTGTACTTGTTGATCCGCTCGCCGCGAGCCGGGGCGCCGGTCTTGATCTGGCCGGCGTTGGTGGCCACGGACAGGTCGGCGATCGTCGTGTCCTCGGTCTCGCCGGAACGGTGAGAGGTCATCGTGCGGTAGCCGTTGCGATGGGCCATCTCGACCGCCTCGAGGGTCTCGGAGATCGTTCCGATCTGGTTGACCTTCACGAGGAGGGCGTTGGCCGCGCCCAGGTCAATGCCCTTGGCGAGGCGCTCGGGGTTGGTGACGAAGAAGTCGTCGCCGACGATCTGGACTTTGTCGCCAAGGACGTCGGTCAGGGCCTTCCACGCGTCCCACTCGTCCTCGGAGAGCGGGTCTTCGATGGAGACGAGCGGGTACTCGGCGACGAGCTTCTTGTAGTAGTCCACCATGAAGTCGGTGTCCTTGGCCCCGCCCTCGAAGGTGTACTTGCCGTCGGCGAAGAACTCCGAGGAGGCGACGTCGAGGGCGAGGCCGACCTCGGCGCCGGGCTTGAAGCCGGCCTTCTCAATGGCCTCGCAGATGAGGTCGAGCGCGGCGGCGTTCGACTCGAGGTTGGGGGCGAAGCCGCCCTCGTCGCCGAGGCCGGTGGCGAGGCCGCGCTCCTTGAGCACGGACTTGAGCGAGTGGTAGACCTCAGACCCCCAGCGCAGGGACTCCTTGAACGAGTCGGCGCCGTAGGGGGCGATCATGAACTCCTGGATGTCGACGTTCGAATCCGCGTGGGAGCCGCCGTTGAGGATGTTCATCATGGGGACGGGAAGGACATGGGCGTTCGGGCCGCCGAGGTACTGGTAAAGCGGCAGGCCCGCGGACTTGGCGGCGGCCTTGGCCACGGCGATGGACACGCCGAGGATGGCGTTGGCGCCGAGCTTGGCCTTGTTGGGCGTGCCGTCGAGGGCGATGAGGAAGCTGTCGATTCCGCGCTGGTCCTCGGCGTCGAAGGATTCGGCGATCTCGGGGCGAATGTCCTCGTTGACGGCCGCTACCGCGCCCTCAACTCCCTTGCCCAGGTAGCGGGCGGCGTCGCCGTCGCGGCGCTCGACGGCTTCGAATGCGCCGGTGGACGCGCCGGAGGGCACGCCGGCCCGGGCGCGGGTGCCGTCCTCGAGTTCAACCTCGACCTCGACGGTGGGATTTCCGCGGGAGTCAAGGATCTCGCGGGAGTAAAGATCAACAATGATGGCCACAGCCACTCCTAACTGTAGTGTGCGCGACGGCGATGCGAGCCGTCTCGGCTGGGAATAACCCTTTTTCTATTCTCCCGCAGAACGGGGCGCGGTGGCAGCCGAGGCCAGTTACTCATCTCTCATTTTGATCAGCGACGCCGAGCCGGGATGAGACGAATGGGACCTCGGGACTAAAGCCGCACCCGACGTCGTCGTCATCCGACGAATTCAAGCCGGCATTCGACGAATTCGGCGCGCAAAGCGCGGCCTATCCGCGTCGAAGGGTCAGGTACTCGGGAAGCTCGAGTCCCTTCTGTTTGTCTGCAACCCCGTATCGTTTGCTGTACTCGACCTTCATGTCGGCCAGTATGCCGCTTATCTCCTTTTGGAACGCAGGATGCCCCGAAGTCAACGCACGGGCCAAGCAGTACCTCTGGACGTCGGACGGAAGTTCAGACGACGTGTTCAGGCCCTTCTTGCACTGTCGCAGGATCTGGTCTTTCTGGGAGGCGTCGAGCTTCTCGCTCGCCTTGTCGACGGCCGGGCCGACGGCCGTGATCGTGACCCTGAACCCGAGAAGCCGGAACCGGCTGGAGAGGTCGACTCCCGAAGCGGTCAGCGACTTGCCCAGCCCGCTTTCCTTCAGCTGCTGCGCGAGTTCGTCGACGCTCTGCTCCGAAACGGGGCGGCCGTTGACGGTGGCGGCGGTTCCAGGCTTCGTGCATCCGGCGAGAGCCGTGCACGCTAGAGCGACGGCGGCAAACGCCTTTGCGGCCAGCTTGGTCTTCATCGGATCCTTCCCTCGATTCTGGACTATATGTTACCCGGAAGATCCCAGGGTCGCGACGAACACTGAATGAACGAGCATTCCCACCCAGTCGAGAAGGTCGTCGCCCTCAACGACCGAGGATTCGCCCATGCGCTTCGAATCCCCCGGCGCGGGCACGAGTGCCACGCGCACAGCCGGTTTGAGAATCGCGCCCGGATAGAGCCTCTTGAGCCGAGCCTGCCGCGAATCGGGCAGATTGACCGGCGCCAGGCGAATGTTCTTTCCCATCATCGTCACCTCGGCCAGACCGGCTTCCTTGCACATTTCGCGCAACCCGGCGATGCGGAAAAGGCGCTCGGCCTGGGGCGGGATCTTGCCGTAACGGTCGATCATCTCCGCGCGGACGGCCTCGCGTTCGCCCTCCGAACCGGCCTCCGCTATCTTCGTGTAAATCTCCAGGCGCAGCCGCTCCGAGGAGACGTAATCTTCCGGAAGATATGCGTCCACGGGAAGTTCGATTCGGACGTCGACGTCGGCGTCTTCCTCCTCAGGAGCCTTCCCCCGCATTCTCGCCACCGCATCGGCGACCATTCGCACGTACAGGTCGAATCCGACTCCCGCGATGTGGCCGGATTGCTCGCCGCCGAGCATGTTGCCGGCGCCGCGAATCTCCAGATCGCGCATCGCCACCTGGATGCCCGAGCCAAGCTCGGCGTTGGCCGCGATCGTGCGCAGGCGTTCAAGGGCCGTTTCGGTCATCGCCTTGTCCGGGTTGTAGAGGAAATAGGCGTATGCTCGCTCGCGCCCGCGGCCCACGCGCCCACGCAGCTGGTGAAGCTGGGAGAGCCCGAAGCGCTCGGCGTCCTCGACGATGAGCGTGTTCGCGTTGGAGATGTCCAGCCCGGTCTCGACGATCGTCGTGCAGACGAGGATGTCGATCTCCTTGTCCCAGAAGGCCTGGATGACCAGTTCGAGCTGGTGCTCGCTCATTTTCCCGTGGGCCACGCCGACCCGGGCCTCGGGCACAAGCTCGCCGATCTGCGCAGCGACCCGCGCCATATCGCCCGTGCGGTTGTGGACGTAGAAGATCTGCCCGTCGCGCAGCAGCTCGCGGCGTATCGCAGCCAGCACCTGCTTGTTGTCCTTCGGACCCACGTATGTGAGGACGGGGTGGCGCTCCTCGGGCGGAGTGGCGAGCGTGGACATCTCGCGCACGCCCGTCACAGCCATCTCGAGCGTGCGCGGGATGGGCGTCGCGGACATCGAGAGGACGTCGACGTCTGGATAGAGCTGTTTGAGGGTTTCCTTGTGCTCGACCCCGAAACGCTGCTCCTCGTCGACCACCACGAGCCCGAGGTTCTTGAATCGCACGTTTCCGGTGAGAAGACGGTGGGTGCCGATGACGACGTCGACCGTGCCGTCGGCGAGCCCCCTGACGGTCTCGGCGGCCTCGCGTTCGGACTGGAAGCGCGAAAGCTGGGCCAGACGCACGGGGAAGCCCGAGTACCTCTCGCGGAAGGTTTCGTAATGCTGGGAGACGAGCAGCGTGGTGGGCACGAGGACGGCCGCCTGCTTGCCGTCTTGCACCGCCTTGAAAGCCGCGCGCAGGGCGATCTCGGTTTTGCCGTAGCCGACGTCGCCGGATATGAGCCGGTCCATCGGCGTCGGCTTTTCCATGTCCGCCTTGACTTCGTCGATGGTTTGGAGCTGGTCGGGCGTTTCGACGTAGGCGAAGGAATCTTCGAGCTCGCGCTGCCACGGGGTGTCGGGCGAGAACTGGAATCCCTTGGCGGCCTGCCTCGCGGCGTAGAGCCGCACGAGCTCCTGGGCGATCTGCTTGGTCGCCGCCCGCGCGCCGGCCTTGGTTTTGGCCCAGTCGCTTCCGCCCATTTTGTTGAGGGACGGGGCCTCGCCGCCGGCGTACCGCGAGACCTGGTCAAGGGAGTCCGTGGGGACCCAGAGCTGATCGGGCGGGGCGCCGCGGCGTGTGGAGGCGTATTCGAGGACGAGGTACTCGCGCTGGGTCTCGCGGCTCGCCCCGATCGAGCGTTTGGCCATTTTGACGAACCGGCCCACGCCATGGTGCTCGTGGACCACGTAGTCCCCGGGTTTGAGCGCCTGAAGGTCGACGGCGTTCTTCCTGCGCGCGGGCATCCTGCGCATGTCGCGCGTCGACGAGCCGCCCCTGCCCGTGATGTCCGCCGCGGCGTAGAGCGCCAGGCGCTGGCCTTTCATCGTGAAGCCCGAGGCGATGGGCGCCGCGGTCACGTGGCACACGCCGGGTTCGAGCTCGGCAAGGTCCTCCGAGAATGTCGCGGGGACCCCAGCCTCCTCGAGTTGTTCGCGCATGCGGCGGCCCAGGCCCGCCCCTTCGACGGCGAGCGCCAAACGCCACCGCTCCCGGGCCTTCTCGGCGACGTCGGCGATCGCCTCGTCGACTTTCCCCATGAATTTCTTCGGTTCGGCGGCGTCGGCCTGGGAGCGTCCCTGGCCGTCGAAGAAGCCGGCGAGCGTCCACCATCCCATTCCACGCTTGTCCGCCGCCTCGCGCGTCTCGTCGAGATCGGCGAAGGAAGCCCTGTCGACGTCGACGGGCATGGCTCCGCCCGCAGCCGCCGAACTCCAGGCCGCGGAGAGAAACTCCTCCGTGGTCGCAATGAGGGAATCGGCGCGCTGGGAGATTCTTTCCGGCTCGACGAGCACGATCCGGGCTCCCTTCGGGATCGTGGCAACCACCGAAACCATGTCGACGAGCACGGGCGCGAGCGACTCCATCCCCTCGGGCGCGATGCCCTCCGCGATCTTGTCGAGCATGTCGACGGCGCCGGGGAGCTCCGCGACGAGTTCGCGGGCGCGGGCGCGGACGTCGGCGGTCAAAAGGATTTCCCGGCACGGGGGCGCGTACACTTCGTCTCTCGCTTCGAGCGATCGTTGGTCGGCAAGGGAGAAGACGCGGATTTCTTCGACGTCGTCGCCGAAAAGCTCAATGCGCGAGGGCCTGGGGTCGGTGGGCGGAAAGATGTCGATGAGGCCTCCGCGAACGGCGAACTGTCCCCGGCCTTCTACCATGTCGACGCGGGAGTATGCCGCGTCGACGAGTGCGCGTTCGAGGGATTCGAGATCGACGACGTCGCCCATCCTGACCCGCACGGGCTTGAGCTCGCCCAGCCCCTCCGCAATCGGCTGCAAGAGCGCGCGAACGGGCATGACGAGCACGCGAAGGGGGGCGAAGTCCTCGGGATGGGCGAGCCGGCGCTGGGCGAGTATTCGACGCGCCACCGTGTCGGAACGCGGCGACAGCCTCTCATGCGGGAGCGTTTCCCAGGCGGGAAAGAGCTCCACCGTTTCTTCGGGAAGATAGGCGCGAAGCGCGCCGACCAGTTCGTCGGCCTCGCGGCCAGTCGGCGTGACGGCGACGACGAGGGGCGGCTCTGCGTGGCTTCGAGCGGCGTTCGACCCGTGCGGACCTTCGGGGGCGTGCGCGTCCCCCGGGCCGTGCGCACCTCCCATGAGTGCGAGAACCGGAGGGACAAGGCCGCGGGGCATCGCTAAGTCGCGATTGCCCTTTTGACCGAGAGCGGAGGAAATGGCGGGGTCGGCTGCGACGATTGGCAGGAGGGCGCTGAGCACGGTCACCTCGTGTGAAGCCTGAGCTGGGCGGCCTCGAGGCCGCTGAGAACGACGTCTTCGACGGCGTCGGCCGCCTCCGATATGAGGAGCGGAAGCTCCTTCGTCTGCGAGGAGGCGAATGGTGAAAGAACGAAATCGGCGGGGTCTTGCCGTCCGGGCGGGCGTCCGATCCCGAATCTCAAGCGAATGTACTCTTTCGTTCCGAGGGCTTGAGTGATTGATTTGAGACCGTTGTGGCCTCCCTCTCCCCCGCCGCGTTTGAGACGGATCGTGCCGAAGGGAAGGTCCAGCTCGTCGTGGACGACGATGAGATTCTGGGGAGCGATCTTGAAATAGCCGAGAAGCGCCGCGACGGGGCCTCCGGATTCGTTCATGTACCGGGTCGTCACGGACAGGACGGCTCTGTGGGAAGGCGGGGGCCCGACGTGGCACTCGAGGCCGAGCGCCCCCGTGTTCTTCAGTCGCGAAAGCTTCCCGCGAGCGCGGGATGCGAGCTCGTCGATGACCATGTGCCCCGCGTTGTGGCGCGTGGCTGCGTACCGTGAGCCGGGATTTCCCAGGCCGACCGCTGCGAACACCTTGCCTCCAATGCGTGTGGCGCCCCGAGAGGCGCCACACGCTTGACAATCATTCGGCCGGGGCTTCTTCTGCGTCCGCCGCTTCCTCGGCGGCGGGAGCGTCTTCCTCGGCGGGGGAAGACGGAATCGCGATGACCACGACGATCGACTCGGGGTCGGTCTCGACCTCGACGCCGGCGGGGAAGGTCAAGTCCGCGACAGTGACGTTTTCGCCGTCCTTGCGGCCTTCGACGTCGACGACGATCGCCTCGGGGATCGCGGTGGCCGGGGCCTTGACCAGAACGTGCATGAGTTCGACGGTGTGGATCGTGCCGGGGAAGGACTCTCCGGTGACTTCGACGGGAACTTCGACGTCGACCTTTTCGCCCTGCTTGACGCGCAGAAGATCAAGGTGCTCGATGATGCGCGTCAAAGGGTTGCGCTGGAGCTCCTTGACGAGAACGAGCTGCTCCTTGCCCTCCAGCTCAATCGTGAGAATCGGGTTGGCCTGCCCTTTGGTGGCCAGGAAGATCTCGTGCGAATCAAAGGAAATGTGGACGGGATCGGAGCCGTGCCCATAGACGACGGCGGGCGTGCGGCCGTCGCGGCGAAGCTGGCGGGACGCGCCCTTTCCGAAGGACTTGCGGCGATCGACCTGGATTTTGTCTGACATGTGGCTCTCCTTTCGTGTGGCGCCCGAGAATTTCGAGCGCGTGCGGCCTCGATTCCGACGGCCGTGCACGAAGGCACACCCACCGCGTCGATAACGGAAAGACAAGTCTGCTTTCCCTCGCCGAGGCAACCTACGTATATTACCGCGCCGGGGAAGCGCCTGTCATCCTCAGGAGCCGTCGTCCGCAGAATCTTCGATGTCCCCGTCGAAGGCGGAATCCTCCGAGTCGGTCGCATCGGGGTCAGGGGCGGATGCCAGATCGCCGTCGGCGACCGCGCCATCCGCATCCGAGGAGGCGACGTCGCGCCAATCCTGGCCGTCCGAGTCCCGGCCGCCCAATGTGGCCGCACCTGAATCGGAGACGCTCTCCGACGCGTCAGGGGCAAGAGGCGGCCAGTCGGGCGCCGAGCCGTCCAAGACGGAAGCCGACTCGTCCGCGTCAGGGTCGTCGAAAGCCGCTGCCGATCCGTCTGCGGCCAGCGCGCCGCCCCCAGCCGCCCCGGAGGCGCCGGAGGCGTCCGTGTCGGAGCCGTCAAGGGCCGGCGGACCGGCAGCGGCGAGGGCCGGACCGTAGGGGCTTGAGCCGGAGGCCTCACCCCGAGACGAGCCCGCAGCGATGGCCTTTGCGCGATTCGTGATGAGGGTGGCGGTGATCAGCCCGATGAAGACGAGAGCCATTCCGCCGACCAGGCCCATGTTGGGCCCACCGGACTCTTCCTCAGCCGCGGCCTTGGGAGCGGACGATGGCATGACCGGAGTCTTCTTGGCGGTGTTCTTCGGGCGTTCGGTCGGCACCGGGCTGGCGGCTTCGGGGGCGATGGTCATGATTTGTCCCCCTATCTTCACGGTCGAAGTGGCCGAAGGAGCCGCTCCCGACGGGAGGGGCCTTCCTTGGGCGTCTACCGCAACGCCCTGCTGCGCGCCAGGCTGCCCCTGCTGTTGAGCGCCGCCTCCGGGCTGCTGGCCTCCGCCGTTGTTGCCTCCCTGGCCGTTGCCTTGGCTGTTGCCCTGGTTGCTGTTTTGGCCGTTGCCCTGGTTGCCGCCGCCGTTGCCGCCCGGTTGCCCGCCGCCTTCGCCTTGCCCTTGGGCGGCAACCACAGTGAAATCGGAGTCTCCCCGGCAGGTGATCTGTCGAGACCCCCCGTTCGGATCGGCTGCCGTTGCGTTGAAGCGCAGCCAATGCGCTCCGGGGGCGACATTGGCGGGAAGGACGACGGACCCCGAGACTTTCCCAGAAGAGGGAACTTTCTTATGCAGAATGGACTTTCCCGGAAGACTGCTGTCCCAGTGGGTCGCACCGTCGTCAAGCTGGACGTAGACGGTCGCGCCCGCCGGGAAACCGGTCGCCGTGAAGGAAACCTGCTGGCCCGCCTGGACCGTCTTCGTCGTCACGGACGCCTCGGTTCCCGGGGAGTCGTCCGGAAGGGCATGGGCGCCCGCGTCGACCAGCATGGCGAGCATAAAGCCCATGAGGATGGCAAGCGCAGGCTTCAGGCGTTTGCGCGAAGCAATCATGACTACTCCTCGCCTTCACTTGCCTTGACGCCGCGAAGCGATGAGGGACGTTGCGACGACCGTCACGGAAATGACTGCTCCGCCGAGCATCCATGGCCATATCGGCTGACTGTCGTCCCCCTCGGCTTTCGGAGGGATGCGGGCCGGGCCGTCGGCCTTGGTCGGCGTCGGAGAAGGCGACGGGGACTTCTTGACGTTGCCGACGTCGAGGTCGGTCCATCCGATGAGCGCCCCGGTGGAATCCATCAACGCGAACTTGTAGGAGCCGTCGGGAAGAGTGGATGTGTCGACTCGAATCTTTCCTTCTTTGTCGATCTGCATCCACCCGAGCGGGCTGCCCTGAGGATAGAGGTAGAGGAAGACCCATTCGCCCGGCTGACGTCCGGCTGGCGCGAGCACCAAGATCTTCCCTTCCATCTGCTTTCCGATGTTTCCGGCGTTCTGGAGCGTCAAGCCCTTGATGTTTGGAACAGGGGGAAGCGGCGAGAAGTCGGGCTTCGGGAAGAACGGCTGGGCCGGCTTCTGCGGCTGCTGACCGGCGATTGCCCTTTGAATGACATACCTTCCGGGTATGATCGACTGACGCGTGCCCGATTGGACCGAACGCCTCACGATCGTGGAGCCGCCCGTCCTGCCCTGCTGTCCGCCGCCATTTCCATGATTTCCGCCCGAGGGTTGGTTGCCGCCGTTGCTCGGTGGCTGATTCCCGCTGGGCGGCCGGTTCTCGCCGCTGGGAGGCTGGTTCCCACCGCCGCCGGGGGGATTGGTCGGGTTGTCCGGTTTCTTGGGGCCTTCGAACGTCGTCCACCCCAGGAGAGCGCCGAAGTCGTCGCCGGGCTTGCCGGATTGCGCCGTGATCTTCAGGGAGCCATTGGGAAGGGACACGTCTTTGGGCAGATCGAGGACCTTGCCGTCCTTGTCCGTCTCAAACCACCTGGCGCCCCAGGGCTGGCGAGGATTTCCGTCCTTGTCGTAGGCGTTCAGGAAAACCCAGGTCTTCTTGTCAGTGGCGTTCTGGCCGCCCTTGTGGTTGTCTTTGCCTCCCTCGGCCTTGGCTTTCGGGACGGTGACGTTGAGCTTTCCGTCCTTGCCGCGTTTAACGGTCATCCCCTGTTTGTTGTCGTTATTAAGATCCTCGTTCGCCTCGACCGGCTCGGGCGTGCCGCTCGGTTGGTATTCTCCGACGTCGAATTCCTCGGACTCGATCTTCCGGTCCGCGTCGCCCGGCTTGATTGTGTCCCCGGTGACGAACGTCAAACGGTGCTTGCCTTCCGGGAGGACGGGGTCGCTCCCGCCCTTGCCTCCGCGAACCGCTTTCTCGTCGGTTCCGTCGGGCAGCGGGATCTCGGCCGTCCAGTCGCCGGTCTTGGGGTCGGTGTTTTCAACGATTGCCCAGACCGTCGCGTCGCTGCCGCCCTGCGGCACATTAGGGCGCTTGTATTTTCCGTCGTCGATCTTGACCGCGATCTTCGAGGCGCCCTGACCGTCCTGCGGGTGGCACCACCCTTTGCCGCTGACCTTTACGATGCCGCCCAGGTGCGCCTTGGCGTTCTCCACTTTGACAGTCGGTTTCTCAACCGACGGCGTGCACCTGGTTGGCTCAAGGACCGTCAACTGTTCGGAGGTCATTGACCGTTTGACGTCTCCTGTGCCCGATTGTCCCGAGAGGAGAGAAACGGTGAACTTCCCCTTCGTCAAGCTCTCGGGAACGTCAATCTCGACTTCGAAGTCGCCATTGGGCTTGATGTCCTTGACGTTCGTGTCGTTCTCCGGGTTGTCTTGGGCGACAAGCGCCCAGACGGTTTTGTCCCCCTTGACCGAAGGATGGTCGATGGCCTTGGCCCGCTCGTAGGGTTTGTTCTCACCCTCATTGATTTTGACGGAGACTGTGGACGGGCCGTTCCCCGCTGAGTTCTTCCAACCGGTCCCTCTGATGTGGAACTTCGCACCCGTGTCCGACTTGATTTCCTTCTCAACCCAAGCTTTGGCACCCGAATTGTCCGACAGATCAACGTGTGGCCACTCCGGTGGGCCAAGGCTAGAGGGCGTATTGTTCGGCTGGTTCTGCGGCGCGGCTTCCTTGGGTGCAGGCGCCTGAGGAGCCTCCTTGGGCGCGGGCGCCTGTGGATTCGGATTCTGATTGGGCTTTCCCGCCTCGGCGCCGTACACGAACGCGGCGCTCGATTGCCGCACGACGTCGCCTTGAAGAGCTGAGCCGCTCGAGAACTGGACCGTGTGCTTGCCCTCTTTCAGCTGGCCCAAAGTCTCCGCAGAAATGGTCGCGGTCCAGTTTCCGGACGCATCCGCCTTGACCATCGCCAAGACGCCCTTGTCGGTCTCGACCTTTCCATTGGCAGGATTCTTGACAGCGGATTTCGCTTTGAGGCCCCCGTTGTCAATCTTGACGGCGACGAGCGAGCCTTCCTTCTTTTCCTGATTCATCCAGCCGACGCCTTTGACCGTCAGCGGTTGGCCGACGGCGACACGGTCCGGCGCGCTGTAGCCGGCCCCGTCGGGCGTGCTGCCGCTGTTGGCTCCGGCGGGAGCCGCGACGAACACACTTGCGTAGGCCAGCAGCAGAACCGCGAGCAGGCTCAGACCACGCGAAACGGACAGAGCAGCAAAGGTTTCGTTCCTTCTCATAGCGTGTCCTCAGAAATACAGATCGAAAAATTGTGGAGACATTGTGGAGTCTAGTCTCGTCGGCGTCGCATGACGACGTCGTCCACAAGGTGGATGTGAAAGGAAGTCCTCGGCGGGCACCGAAACGAGCCATTTGACTAAATACGTGTGCTTGCCTTCATATCCCTTCCGATTCCGCAAAGTCGAATTCGCGGCGGTGAGGCCTCGGAAACGACGTTGTGAACCGTCGCAACGAAGAGAGCGGCAAGCGTGAGAAGACTTGGAATGCTATCGAAATCCATAGAGTGACGAGTGCTGCGAAAACACTCGGATTACGACAAAAGCTGTGTAGGCGGCCGTATTGAGCCGCCTACACAGCTTTTATCGACAAGCGGTCTTAGGCGCCGAAACGGCGAGCATTGCTGCTGTCCGTTCCCTGCATGTTCGTAACAGATCCGTCAAGCACGAGGCCGAGGGCGTCCGTAGCCTGGACCATGACGTCGCAGTCCTTCATCCAGCTCATAAAGATCGTGTGGAAGGCTTCTGCCGCCTGACCGCCGAGCCTTTCGCGGATGATGCCCTCGATCCGGTTGCCCATCGTCTCGGTCTCCTCGCGCACCTTCTGCGCATGGGACTTGATGTCGGCAACGCCTGCCTGCATGAGGGGGTAGTTGTAGAGAATGGTCATGAGTGTGGTTGTCCTTTCCTAATTTCGCCTAGATAAATATCGTCTTGAGAATCAGCCTAGACAGCGGAACTTCCGCCACCCATGAGCGAGTCCAAGCCGAGGTTCTTGTAGCTCTGAGCCTCGTCGATGTCGGCCTGCTCGGAAGTGGAGCCCGTGCTCTTCGTCTCCTGGCTGTAAACGCCAAGCTTCTGGAAGAGCCTGTTGCTGGCCTCCTCGAGAGCGTTGAAAGCGGCGGTGAAGGCCTGGGCCGCTCCGCCCTGGAACTGAACGTTGCCCCGCAGCTCCGTCGTCTTGCCGTTGATGGCCGACTTGTGCGCGTTGAGGCTGCTCATGTTCTCGTCCAAGATGGAGGAAATCTGAAGATTCGCACCATCTACATCCTTAAACTCCTGTGACATGAAAAGTACCTTCCTCTGTATGTGAAACCATGGACCCTTGACCATGGAACCCTTTGCCGGGCCTGCAGCTAGCCTACAACGAACTTTGTCCACACCACCAGAGCGGGTTTCCTCCCGAGGTGTGTCGTTAAAACTAATAGCGTGTTGTTTAGTTTTTATGCATTCATATATGCAATCAGCATCTTTTAACTTTTTAACCAAGGTAAGTATGTTTAAGTGCTCTAGATTATATTTAGCTATGCGGACAAGATCATCTTGCGAGCGTTCACAACGGCAAGCAGGGCGCTTCGTCGCGTCTCCCCGTTTCTCCTTCAACAATGGCAGTTTTATGCCGAAATGACACGCGCTTCCCACTCCCCATCCTCGGTTGAGGTCGATTTGGCGACGAACTTACCTTGCAAAGAGGGCGCACACAGGACCGATCGCAAAGAAAAGAAGACATACAAGATAAGATGCGATTCCTTTCGCGCTTTCGCACCTCACGCAAGCAGATGCCACACCGGCCGAAACGAGGACGACACACAACTGGCAGAGACAAGAAGAACGACATTCGGGCCAAGCCTCCGGACAATCGCCCGCCATCCGCCGAAGATCCATTTGACGTGGCGCATAAATATCACCTTCATGCCACTGTTGTACGCCAGAATCGTTTGAAACAGGAGTATCTGGGACGAAAGCAGGGTTTTGAGCAAATACACCTTAAACCGACGTTATCCAGAGATACCGATGGTAACCATTTTTAATAGGTTTTGATCTCTTCATTTGAGTTTGAATGTTTATATCAGGTTTATATGCGAAAAGAAGCTGTTTATCGATATGCCCCACAAAGTATCAATGATGGATAGCTCTCCCCGATTGATCTCCGTTTTATCGCCGAATGGCCAAAGAATCCGCGGAATGCGAAGGAAAACTCGGGTTGGTCAAAGATAACTGCGAGTTTCTCGAAAACCAGAGCAAACTTCGGATGCGTATGTCACATCAACCTGCCATTGACGCCAACCGAGAGTCCTCGTCCGGACGGGCGGCGATGTTTCGCGCCAGTTTCCGCCCTAGACTCCGCCGAAATCAGGCGGAAGCACGGGCGCGAGCCGGGTCAGTATGCACCGTCGAAGAGGCTCGTGACTGATCCGTCCTCGAAGACTTCGTCGATGGCGCGGGCCAGAACCGGAGCGATTGGAAGCACCGTCATGGCCGGAAAGCGCTTTCCCGGGCCGATGGGGAGCGTGTCCGTGACGACGAGCTCTCGCAACCCCGATTCGCGCAGACGCTGGGTCGCAGGATCAGAGAGCACCCCGTGGGTGGCGGCGACGATGACGTCCTTGGCCCCCGCTTCCAGCACGATGCGCACCGCGCCGCAGATCGTTCCGGCCGTGTCGATGAGATCGTCGACGATCACGGCGGTGCGTCCGGAGACGTCGCCGACCACGCGGTTCGCCGTCGCCTGATTGGGGCGAGTGAGGTCGCGGGTCTTGTGCACGAACGCGAGAGGCACGCCCCCGAGCCGATTGCCCCACTGCTCGGCCACCTTGATCCGGCCGGCGTCGGGAGAGACGACCACGGCGCTGCCGACGTCGATGCGTCCGCGAACGTATTCAACCAGGGTCGGCATCGCCCACAGGTGGTCGACGGGGCCGTCGAAGAAACCCTGCGACTGCGCGGCATGCAGGTCTACGGACATGATGCGGTCGGCGCCGGCCGTCCTGAATAGGTCGGCCACGAGGCGGGCGGAGATCGGCTCGCGCCCCTTGTGCTTCTTGTCCTGGCGGGCGTACGGATAGTAGGGGGCGACGGCGGTGATTCGCTTGGCCGAGGCCCGCTTGGCGGCGTCGACCATGATGAGCTGCTCCATGAGCCACGTGTTGATGGGGTCGGCGTGGGACTGGAGGGTGAACACATCGGCGCCGCGCACCGACTCCTCAAAACGGACATATATCTCGGAGTTGGCGAAATCGTAGGCGGTGACCGGCAAGAGGTCGATTCCCAGTTCGTCCGCGACTTCCCTCGCCAACGCCGGATGCGCCCGGCCGCTTACGAGAACGAGGCGTTTGTCGTTCGCCATCCGCATTCCGGTCATAGTTTCCCTCGCTATTCGGAAACGCCGGCGGCCCTCGCGCCCCCGGTCAGCACTGTATAGGGCGGAAGCGCGGTTCCCGCCTCCACGGCCGCGTCGCGAACCACGACGTGGCGCGCATCGACCCCCTCGCCCACGAGGGCGTTGGTGAACTCGCCCGGGCCCACTAGGGCGCCCTTCGCGATCGACGTCGTCCCGTACAACCCCGTTCCGGGCAGGATCCGGCAGTCCGGCGCCAAGGCGACGGTCACGTCGATCGAAGTGGTCGCGGGATCGACGATCGCCGCCCCGGAGCGCATCCACGCCTCCAGGGTCCTCCGATTCATCTGCTCCCGCAGAGCCGCCAGCTGGACGAGGTCGTTGCACCCTTCGACGAGCCACGAGTCCTCGACGACGTACGAGCCGACGCCTGCGCCGGATTCGTAGGCCTTCGCCACGACGTCGGTCAGGTACATCTCGCCCTGCGCGTTCTCGGTGTCGAGGCCGCCGATGGCCCCGCGGAGGAAGTCGGCGTCGAAAACATACGTGGACGTATTGATCTCGGCGATTTCACGTTGTTCCTGCGTCGCGTCCTTGTGCTCGACGACGCCGGCGACTGTCCCTTCAGCGTCGCGGACGATCCTGCCGTAGCCTGTGGGGTCGGGCACGACGGCGGTCAGAACCGTGACCGCATTGCCTTCGTGCCGCCCCAGAAGGCGAGACAAGACGTCGGCCGAAAGCAGGGGCGTGTCCCCCGCAGTCACGACGACCGGACCTGAAAGATCCGCCGGAAGGGCGCGCAAGCCGCACCAGAGGGCTCTGCCCGTGCCCTTGATCTCGTCCTGGTCGGCAATCGTGATTCCGGGGTCGCATTCGGCGGCGTGTGCGGCGACGCGGTCGCGTTCGTGGCGCACGACGACGGCGATGTGATCGGGGGCAAGCCCCCGCGCCGCGAAGATCGCGTGGCCGAGGAGCGTGCGGCCGCACATGGGATGGAGGACTTTGGGGATCTCGGACTTCATCCTGGTGCCCTGACCGGCGGCCAGAATGACGACGGCGGCCGGATGCGGTCTGCTCACAGTAGGCCCCTTCCTGTGGTCATGGACCAAGTTTAACCGCTGCCTGAAGGTTTCGCCTATGCCGTCCGCGCAGCGGCTCCGGCTGCGCGCCGCATCCGCTCCGCCCCCAGGATTCGAACCCGGACAAAAGGTTCCAAAGACCTCTGTGCTGCCATTACACCAGGGCGGATCACCCGGACGATTGTATAGGCGCGTCCGAGAAAAGTCATCCCAAAGTCGGAAAGCCATCCGAGAGTCGAGCCGAGGACGTCTGGGCTGGCATCTCGCTGTTCACCGGAAGCGAAGCTCTTTCCTTTGAGCGAAACGATATGTTGAAGGTTCGGCCTCAGCGAGCCGCCTTCGCCAGCGGTCGAGGCCAAGCCCCGCCCGGCTCGGCCTTTCCCTCCACGATGCGCGAAATGGCGGGCATTTGGCGGAGCAGACGAGCCTGCGCATCCACACGTTGAAAAGCAAGCTTTTTTTACGGTCGCACGATCCATTCGGCGTCCAAGCGGAGTGGCAATGGGGAGAGATCCTCCTTCGGACTGAAGTAAACAGCCGCTTTTACTGCAATAATTGACACATGAGCGCAAATTCTTCTTCGTCACCCCGGCGCGTGCGGATGTCCCGAGCCGAGCGCCGTGAACAGCTGATCCGCGTAGCCCGCCAGCTCTTTGGAACTCGAGGCTATGATGCCGTCTCCGTCGAAGAAATCGCGAGTGCGGCAGGCGTCTCCAAGCCCATCGTCTACGAGCATTTCGGAGGGAAGGAAGGTCTCTATCAGGTTATCGTCGACCGCGAAGTGAAGGCTCTTTCCGACATTCTGCGGTCCCAGATGCGTCCCGAGCACAGCGCGCGAGCAGTCCTTGAAGGAATCGTCGTCACCCTTCTCGACTTCATCGAGGAAAACGCCGACGGATTCCATCTGCTCGCCCACCAGTCGCCAACTGCTGTCAGGAGCGAGACCTTCGAGACCGTCATGGCAGACATCGCAGACCAGGTCACCATTTTCCTCGCCCCGCTTCTGGAGAAGCAGGGACTCGACCCTGCGTCGGCGCCCGTCTACGGGCAGATCCTCGCCGGCGGCGTCGGACAGATAGGCCAGTGGTGGAGCGAGAACATGCAGGTCGATAAGAAACTCGTCGCCGCCCAGGTGACGAATCTGCTTTACCTCGGCCTCCGAGGCATGGAAAAGGATCCACAGCTCCAGACACGCTGAGGCGCAACTCAGCCCCTTTACGAAAGGTCGAGCGTCCGTCGATGGCAGCCTGACTGCCGGTCGGCGGACGCTTTCTCGTTCTTCTCGCTTCCCCGCCGCTCGATTCGCACTTCTCCCCGCCGCTCGATTCGCACTTCTCCCCGCCGCCCGATCCGCACTCTTTCGTCGCCGCCCAAAAGAGCTTCGTCTACAAAGAACTTCGTCTGCCTCGCCCGCCCCGTTTTTCGACACGACCCCTGCCTGTTTCCCTGGCACGATCCCTTTTTCCCGGCACGATCCCTTGCCCCGCTTCTCAGCGCATGCGCCCCCTTTCCCCGCTTTCGGCACGGGCACTCGCACAGACGCTCCCCCTCCCGTATTTCGGCGGCAAACCTTGCGCCGAACAAGAGGCGAATAAGGCGTGCCCCTCGCCGATCATTGTGGTAGACATGAAACATGCTGGAAGTTCAGGATCTCAATAAGTCCTTCGGGACGTTGCAAGCGTTGAAGGGCCTCAGCCTCAGAGTCCAGCCCGGTGAGATATTTGGTTTCGTCGGATCGAACGGCGCAGGCAAGACAACCGCGATGCGGATTATGCTGGGGGTGCTCTCCACCGACTCAGGCCGAGTTTCATGGAACGGCAAGGAGGTCGACGACGACGTCCGCCGCAAGATCGGTTACATGCCGGAGGAGCGCGGCCTCTACCCCAAAATGCAAGTGGGGAGGCAACTGGAGTATTTCGCGCGGCTCCACGGGCTCGGCAAAGCCGAGGCAACGCGGGCGACGGAACAATGGACCGATAGGCTGGGAGTCGCAGGCAGGCGAAACGACAACGTGCAAAAGCTCTCCCTCGGCAACCAGCAGCGCGTCCAGCTGGCGGCGGCCCTCGTCCACGATCCCATCATCCTCGTTCTCGACGAGCCGTTTTCCGGCCTCGATCCGGTGGCGGTCGACGTCATGAGTCAGGTCCTCAAAGACAAGGCGAAATCGGGCGTTCCCGTCATCTTCTCTTCCCACCAACTCGATCTCGTCGAACGGTTGTGCGACCGCGTCGGCATCGTCTCCCGCGGCTCGATCGTGGCAGAGGGCACAATCCACGAGCTGCGCAACGCGGGCAAGCCGCAGATTGCGTTGGCCGTTTCGGCAGGCCCCGACAGGGTTCACGCCGCTTTGGCCTCGGCCGGCGCCAAGCCGCAGCCCGATCCCCTCGAGGGAACGTCCGATGCCCCCAGCGCAGACGGATTGACCCGCGTGATCGTCGACGCCGAAGAAATCGACGACCAGGCGCTGCTCCGGGCCGCGCTGTCCGCCGGGCCGGTCCACGAATTCGCACCCCGGCGTCCCCACCTCGCCGATCTGTTCAAAGACGTGGTGGTCGCCGCGCAACCCGAGGAACCCACGCAAAAGCGCCGACGAGGCATCTTCGGCCGCAGGAAGGACGCAGCCCGATGATTCTTTCCCTCATCTTCAAACGCGAGTTCACGAGGCTGTTGGGGTCGAAGGCCATACAGGTTTCCACCGGCATCGTCGTGGCCCTCATGTTCATCGGCGGGGCGATCGGCGGATACTTCCTCAGAAAGAACGACGTCGACACCACGCCCCCAGAAGTCACGGGAAACGGTGCGGACGGCAATCCCTTCGGCTTCGCGATGGGCTCTCTCGGCAACTCCCTCCTGATGGTCATGCTCTTCACCGGCATCGGCGTCCTGGGGGCCGGCGTCGTCGAAGAGAAGGCCAGCCGAGTGGTGGAAATCCTTCTTACCACGGTCAAACCGCGCGTCCTCCTGCTTGGGAAAATCCTCGGCATCGGCGCGGGAATGCTCGTGGTCTTCGCCGCCTATATGGTCGGAATCGTCGGAGGACTCGGCTTGGCGGGGCTGCTGCCCGACCTTGGAACGTTTGGAAAGCTCGGAGTCTGGACGTTCTTGCCGACGTTCCTCGCATGGATCGTCGTCGGCTATCTGACGGCTTCGGGGCTCACGGGAGCCTTGGCTTCGACAGTATCGCGCCAAGAAGACCTCGGCGGGGTTCAGACGCCCATTATTTTCGGGCTGACGATACCCATATACACGGCTATGTACTACATCCCGACCCAACCGGATTCGACGGCCAGCGAGGTCATGTCGTTCATTCCCTTCGTCTCTCCGCCGACCATGATCATGCGGACGGCGCTCGGCGGCGTGCCCGCCTGGCAGCAGCTGGTCGCTTTCGCCGTCAACATCGCCTTTATTCCTCTCCTCGCCGCACTCGCGGGGAAGATCTACGAGAACTCGATCCTGCGCACGGGCGAACGGGTCAAGATCGTCAAGGCCCTGCGAGGCTCTAACTGAATCTGCGAGGCTCGAACTGAAATGGGCGAACGCGAACCAAGCCGATCGAGCTGAGGCGAACGAACCGAGGCGGCTCGAACCGCCGAAGAAAATGCAGAAGGGGGAGGGCCCACGAAAAGGCGTGGGCCCTCCCTTCATTTGTGTGAGCCTATTTCGACTTGTCGAGCCTTCTAGCTTAGACGCTGATGCCCGGCGAGTTTTCAGTGCTCGTCGTAGTGGTCGCCATGCTGGGCGTGGCGGTGCCCGTCATGGACGTAATCGACGTGGTCCCCATGCTGAACGGCCTCATGGCCGCAACCCTCCCCATGGGCGTGCTCGGCCACCGTGTGCTCGGCGACCTCCTGATGGTCGTCGTAGTGGTCGCCGTGCAGGGCGTGGCGGTGCCCGTCATGGACGTAATCGACGTGGTCCCCGTGCTGAACGGCCTCATGGCCGCAACCCTCTCCATGGGCGTGCTCGGCCACCGTGTGGTGAGCGTGGGGGTCGTCAGTGCTCATAGTTTTTCCTTTCTTCACGCGTTTTCCCGCGCGTGGGCGATCGCATCGCGCACCACGTGTTCGACGTGGTGATCGGCGATCCGATAGATGACTTCCTTGCCGCGGCGATCCGCTTCAAGGAGCCCGGCGTCGCGCAGGATCCGCAAATGTTGCGATGTGAGCGGTTGGCTCATCTTCGCCGCCTCGGCGAGAGCCGAAACCGGCCTGTTCTCGTGGCTCACAAGTGAAAGAAGGAGCAAACGGGACTCGTTTCCCAAAACCCGAAACATGCGGGCGGCCTCGGCTAAAAGCTTGCCTTCATTCACTCTTCAATCATCACACACGTATAAACACTTTGCAAGATGATTAATCGTTGAGCTTTTCACTCAGTTCGAGCCAGCGGTCTTCGAGTTCGGCGACTTCGGCCTCGAGAACGCGCAGATCGTCGGCATGTTTGCGCAGGCCGACGTAGTCGCTCTGGTCGTGTTCGGCCATCCGAGCGTGCACCTGCGCCACCTTGTCCGCAAGTTTGGCAAGGCGCCGGTCGATCGAGTTGACTTCCTTCTCGGCCGCACGCCGTTCGGCGCCCGACAGCTCGGCCCCGTTCTGCCCCGCGGCCGAACCTCCGTCCGTTTTCGCCGATCCGGCGTTCTTCCCTGGTGCCTTCGGCGCGCCGACGCAGGCGCTTTTCTTCGGGGCGCCGCCTTCAGATCCCGCTTTCGCGGCGTCGCTCAACTCGAGATACTCGTCGACGCCGCCGGGAAGGTGCCGGAGCCGCCCGTCGAAGATCGCGTACTGCCGGTCGGTCACGCGCTCAACGAGGTAGCGGTCGTGGGAGACGACGATGAGCGTTCCGGGCCATGAATCGAGGAGGTCTTCCATGGCCGCGAGCATGTCGGTGTCGACGTCGTTCGAAGGCTCGTCGAGGATGAGCACGTTCGGCTCCGACAAGAGAACGAGAAGCAGCTGAAGACGCCGCTTCTGCCCGCCAGAAAGCTCGCACACACGCGAGGAAAGGCAATCGCGGGAAAAGCCCAGGCGCTCGAGAAGCTGGGCAGGGCTCATCTCCCTCTCCCCCACCGCGTAAGAAGTCTTGTATCGCGCGAGCACCTGCCTCACCAGATCCCCGCCGACTTCGTCAAGGGCGGAGAACCTCTGGTCGAGGATGCCGATCCTCACCGTCTTTCCGCGTTTGACGCTGCCCGACGTCGGCGCGATCGAGCCCGCAACGAGGCCCAGAAGCGTCGACTTTCCCGCTCCGTTGGCGCCGAGGATTGCGGTGCGCTCGCCCGGAGCGATCCTCCACGTGACCTCGCGGAGCACGTCGCGGTCTCCGTAGCGAACGCCGGCGTCTTCGAGGTCGACGACGTCCTTGCCCAGCCTCGCCACGGCCATGCGCGTGAGCTCTACGGAGTCGCGGACGGGAGGGACGTCGGCGATGAGTCGGTTCGCCGCCTCGATGCGGAAACGCGGCTTGCTCGTGCGAGCGGGCGCTCCGCGGCGCAGCCATGCCAACTCTTTGCGCATGAGATTCTGACGTTTGGATTCGGCCGCCGCCGCGATCCTGTCGCGTTCGACCCGCTGAAGGACATATGCGGCATACCCTCCCTCAAACGGTTCGACGACGCCGTCGTGCACCTCCCACATGGAGGTCGCGACTTCGTCGAGAAACCAACGGTCGTGGGTGACGACGAGGAGTCCGCCGACGTTCTTGGGCCACCTGTTCTTCAGATGCCGCGCAAGCCACGTGATCCCTTCGACGTCGAGGTGGTTCGTCGGCTCGTCGAGCATGAGAACGTCCCACTCGCCGATCAAGAGTGCCGCGAGTCCGAGGCGGCGCCGCTGGCCGCCCGAGAGCGTGCCCACCCGCGCCTGCCAGTCGAGGTCCCCGACGAGGCCCGCTATGACGTCGCGGATCTTGGGGTCAGAGGCCCATTCGTGCTCGGCGGCCTCTCCCACGAGCGTATGGCCCACCGTCGCGTCTGCGTCGAGGGTGTCGTCTTGCTCAAGCACGCCGATGCGCACGCCTCCCCGACGGGTCACAAAGCCTTCGGTCGGGTCGAGCGTTCCCGCTAGGATTCGCAAAAGCGACGATTTGCCGCCGCCGTTTCGCCCGACGACGCCGATCCTGTCCCCCTCCTCGATTCCGAGGGATGCCGATTCGAGGACCACGCTGTTGGGGTACTCCAGCCCGATCGCCTGCGCTCCGAGAAGATGAGCCATCACTTCGCCTCCGCAACGCAGGCGCCGGCGGCCGGTCCGTTCGCCCGAACCGCCCGAAGCTTCGGAAACTCGATCGCGGCTCGCATCGCGAGGCGGTCGGCATGAGCGGGGTCAAAGGCTAGGAGCGCAACCGTCGGCCCGGAGCCCGAAAGGATGGCCGTCGCCCCAAAACGGCTCGCTCGCTCAACGACGTCTTCTAGATCCGGACGCAGTGAGAAGGCCGGGGCTTGAAGGTCATTGGCCATGAGCGCGGCCGTCGCCTGCAGATCTCCGCGGGCCACGGCCTCGCGCAGCTCCCGGGTCGACGCCGGGTTCTCGGCGACGTCGGCTTCGGCGGCGCGGCCGGGTCCGGCGACTCCGGCTGCAACGCTGCCGGGTCTTTCAGTTTCCGCGGCTTCCCTCGCGACGGCGCCAGCCCCTCTGGCCGACTCGGCGATGCGGTCAAACTCGCGGAAAACCGCGGGCGTCGAGAGTCCCACGGGGTTCGTCAGGAGGACCCACGCGTGCCCGCGGCCGGGATACACCGGGGCGAGGATTTCGCCGCGCCCCGTGCCGTGCGCGATTCCGCCCATGATGCAAAAGGGGACGTCTGAGCCCAGCTCGCTCCCAAGGCTCATCAGGTCGGCGCTCGACAGGCCGAGGCCCCACAGCGCGTTGAGGGCCACTAGGGTGCCTGCGGCGTCGGCGGACCCTCCCGCCATTCCTCCCGCGACGGGTATTGCCTTGCGGACCGTCATCTCGGCGCCGAGGCCCGGTGCGCCAAATCGTTCGCGCAAGGCTCTTGCCGCACGGAAAGCCAAATTCGTCGAGTCTGCCGGAAGGGCGTCTGCTCCCTCCCCTTCCATGCGGAGGCTCAAGGAATCGCTTCGACGGACGATCACCTCGTCGTGGACGTCAAGCGCCTCGAAGACGGTGTCAAGCGGATGAAAGCCGTCTGGCCGGGTCGATCCGACCCTGAGGGCCAGATTGACTTTGGAGGGCGTGACGACGCGAACTTCTTGCACGTGCCCAGTGTAGCGGCGTCGCCCGCGCCCGGCGGCCTCTTACACCTTCACGGCTAGGTAGAGCGCAAGAGAGGCGCAGCATGCGGCGATCGCGCCGAGGACCGTCACGACGGCCGTTTCGTTTGTTTCGGCGATCGCCCGGCCCACTGTGGCCAGCGTCGTCAAAAGGGTGGCCATGACAGCGGCGTGCACCGATCCCGGAACCGACAGCGCATTTTTGATCACATCGAGGTCTTCGGCGTCGAACTCGGATTCAGCCGCGGACTCGGCGCCGCGCCCTTCGGGGAGGACCGGAACGGCCCTGGCCAGATGATTGACTTCCAGGCTCTTTCCGCTCACAAACTTGCCGAGCCACGCCAGCCACAAAGCAAAGAGAAGCAGGGAGACAAGCATCCCGATAAGCCCAAAAATGACATAGCTAACGGTGGTCAAGGTCCGAACCGCCAAGGCGGATTCAAGGTCCTGCCGCCCGACGATCACTGCGAGTGAGGCGGCTCCTCCGCCGGCAGGTATGGCCCAGCCGACCAAGATGAGGCCCAGCAGGAGGGATCTCGGCCGAATCTTGCCGGCAAACATGAGAACACACGCTCCCAGGGCGACGCCGACGGCGCCGAGTGCAACCCCCAATGAGAAGTTCGACATTCCGGAGGTTTGAGCGTGCGCCCATCGATTGAGGGAGATGGCGGCGGTGAAGGCGCCGGCCCCCGCGATGACGGCGAGCATCGGGTAGTGAACTCGCCGCAGACGCGCCTTCACAAGCTGCGGTTCGGCTGGTGGAACCAGCGTTTCCCGCCAACGGGCCACTTCCTCGCCGTCACGTTCCTCGATTGCCCTCACGGTCATAAGCCCCGTTTTCAGCGGCCAAAGAGCCGTGCAGCATATGGGAATGGACGCCAACATGAGAACAACCGTCAGACGGCTCCATTCGAGGTCGGTGAGCATCACCGTCAACGGCAGGACGACGAGCCACAGCATGGATGCCATGATCAGGGCAAGAGAGGCGTCAATGCGACGTTCGGCTCTGACCCAGAGCTCATGCATGGCGCGATCCACCGTCTGCTCCCTTCTTTGTGCGTCCCACTCAAGCTTAGTGTGAGTCCCTTTGATTTCCCATCCGGACAGCGAAAAGTAGGTCACAGAAAGCCGCGGACGACGGGGCGTTTTGGCTGCGAGCCAAACCGGTGCAGCCAGACTGCGAGCCAAACCCGGTGCAGCCCCGCGAAACCGCGAGAACGCGTTTTCAGCGCATCGCAGGGGCATGTTTGCGTCGAACGGTGGAGCGCCTCCGCCGCAAATCAGGCAAGCGCGCCCGCGGCGCGCGCTATCGCCGCAAACTCGGCGATGCCCAACTGTTCGCCTCGGACTTTCGGATCGATTCCCGCGAAGACAAGCAGATCTTCTGCGCGCGCGGCGCTTCCGGCCCAGGTCGCCAGGGCGGCGCGAAGAGTTTTGCGCCGTTGGGCAAAAGCCGCGTCGATGACGGCGAACACGTCTTTACGAGCGACGTCGGCGAACGCGCCCCGCCCTGCGACGTCGGCCGGAAGCCACGGCAACGCGCCGTGCCGCTTGAAGTTAACGAGCGCCGAATCGACGTTCGGGATCGGCCAGAACACGTTTCTGCTGATCTTTGCGCCGCGTGCGGCCTCCCCGTACCAGGAGGCCTTTGCCGAGGGGACTCCGTATGTGCGCGAGCCCGGCGACGCCGCAAGACGGTCCGCGACTTCCGCTTGAACCATGACGGTCGCCGCCTGGATGCTGGGCAGCGCCTCGAGCAGGCCGAGAAATATCGGCACGGCGACGTTGTAGGGAAGGTTGGCCACGAGCCGCGAAGGCTCGGCGAGGTTCCTCGTCGATGCCACAAACTGCTCCGGCTTCTCGGGGAGCCGACCCGTCCGCGCCGTCTCCCCCGCGAAATCCACGCTCCCCGGCTCAAGTTCAGCCGTCTCCGGCGCCGATTCGGCACGCCCGTGCGCGCGTCCTTCCTCGCTCCGGAGGAGTCCGGGAACCGGAAGATTCGAAGGGGCCTTTACATCCATGGCGTCGAGATTGGCAACGGCCAGCCGCTCGACCGCCTCGGGCATGCGCGCCGCGACCGTCGATTCGAGCGCGCCGGCCAGAACCGGGTCGATTTCAACGGCGCATACGGCGGCCCCGGCCTCCAGCAAGGCGAGAGTGAGCGACCCCAAGCCGGGACCGACTTCCAGGACGACGTCGCCGGGCCGCACTCCGGCCTCGCGCACTATCCGGCGGACCGTTCCGGCGTCGTGGACGAAGTTCTGCCCGAGCGTTTTCGTCGGCCGTATGCCGAGCGTCGAGGCCAGCTCACGAATGTGGCTGGCCCCGAGCAAAGCGGATGTCGTTTTCGTCAAATGCGGACGGTCCCGATCGGTGTCAAGCGATCAGTACCAACCGGTGCTCTGGGAGTGCCCCCATGCGCCGCACGGAGTGCCGTAGCGTCCCTTGATGTAGCCGAGCCCCCACTTGATCTGGGTGGCGGGATTCGTCTGCCAGTCGGCTCCGGCGGAGGCCATCTTCGATCCCGGCAGAGCCTGCGGAATTCCGTAGGCGCCCGAATAGGAGTTGAGAGCGTGCGAGTTCCAGTTCGATTCCTTGGTCCAAAGCTTGACCAAGCAAGAGAACTGATCGCCGCCCCAGCCGTAGGACCCCATCATCGACGACGCGATCTGCTGGGCCGAGCCAGCCGGAGCGGGAGCGGCGGTGGCAGACGGAACCTCTGCCGTCCCTCCGTCGCCCGTCGTGACAGTCTTGGTAGGCGGAGCCTCCTTCGTGCCGACGCTGACAACCTCGTCGACACGAGCAACCTTGACGCTCGAGACGACGAGCGTGCGCTCGGTCTCCTTGCCATTCTCATACGTTACTTCATAGGTGTTGGCGGTGACGCCATCGACACCTTTGGTCTTGACCTCCGTCGACCCCTTGGCGAGGCTGGAGTCATCGACCTTGCTGCTCTTGTGCGCGTCGGCGACGTCCTCGGTCACCGTCTTCTTCTCGACGCGAGTGATGGTCACGGTCGAGCCGTCGGCTACCGGGGCGGACATCTCCTGCGAGACTTTGTCGTCGCCGTCGACGGTGATGCCGGCATCAGCCAAAGCACCTAAAAGGGTGGGCTTCGTGGTTGTGACGGTGCGCTTTTGGCCATCGACGGAAACGGTGAAGGTCGCCTTCGCTGCCTTTTCCTGAACCGGGGCGAGCTGGGCGACGCCGGCCGTGGCGTCCAAGCGGTGCGCATCGTTCTCATTGGCGACCGAGAGCGTGCCCGCCGCGATGCCCCCGATGCCGGAGGCTGCCGCGACAACCGCCACAACGGCTGCGCGCGAGCGGGAGAAAAGGGAGAAACGGTTCTTCTTCGTCGACGTCGCGCCGACCGAAGCCAGTTCTTCGTCCACGAGCGCATCAACCGGCGCCGCCTCGACCGGAGCCTCGGGAACCGGCGCCTCGGCGGCAGCTGCGGCATGAGCCTCCTCTTCGTTTTCCGTGAACGGCCGCACGAGGTATCCAAGCGGCGAATCCGGATGAAGGAGGCTCTGGCTCAGCCCCTGCTGAGCACGCGCGGCCAAGCGCGCGGCGCGCCTTGAACCGGGCGCAGGGGCTTTCGACAGATCTATGTTGAACTCGAATGCTTCGCCTTGGGCAACGCTGTGACGACCCACTACGATCTCTCCTTGTTCTATCGGCGGACCCGCAAGGCGGGAACCGGTTGATAACGATTCTGATACGAGTGTAACCAAATCGTTATCTTTTGGCCACTCACGTATCGCATCTCACACCTTCAGGGTTTGACTTTTCAGCGCGAAACAAGGGAAACATCTTCAAGACCTTGCAGATATCGTTTTGTAATAGAACGAGCTCACCCGAACAGCGCACATCTGCATCGCCGATCGCGCGAACGCAAAACTTCCCATGAGCAAGTCTCCCAAGTCGACTATCCTCACAAAGGCGTGGGCAAATAATATTACCTGACGCTCAGCGACTGCGTCCAGACACTCAACCGATGCCGTCATGCGGCTGACAACTCTAGAAGGTCCCGAAACGGCACCGCTGGCACTTGAAACGCTGCTACTTGCCCCCGAAACGGAGCCAATTGCATTCGAAACGGCACCAGGAGTTTCTAGATGGAACCACCCACTTTCCTAGCACATCACACGTTCCTGCCGATAGCGAACGAGACCAGTCGATTGCTGTGCACTTCTCCAAGCACATCCGACGTTCCCGGCAGACATACGGAGTCCCCTGCAAGCGTGCAGACTTTGCGAGCGACCACATGATGGACGAGCAGCCCTGCCCTACTGGGATGTCGAACTACGCTGACATCATGACCAGCAACTTCCCTTCGTCGCCCAATGCGACGCCGACAGGCCCGTTCGCGCCCTCAAACCAGCCAATCCCGGATCCCTCCGCGCCCTTCGGCATAGACGCTCTCGACCTCTATGCAACATCGGGGCGGAAGAATACCCTCAACATCGTGACCGCAGCCCTTTCGGGGGTGGGAGCGACGATCCTCATCGCCGGCTGTTTCTTCCCCTACTACGGGTTCAACTGGCGAGACTCCTCCTCCAGCTCGGACTCCAATCCGGATAAGAATACCCTTGCCGCCTTCGGCGGCGCATACTTTTTCCTTTACATCTTCTTCGCAATCGTCGTTTTCGCGTTCCTCGCCCTCGTTCTGCGTCGTCACAAAACCGGCGCCTCCCAGTGGGCGCCTTGTACGGCCTGCCTAATGACGAGCGGCGCCGTCCTCGCCATATCAATCGGCGAGAAGCGAACCACTTTCAGACAGGCTAGAGAATATTCGTACAGTCCGAGGCTCGGTTTCTGGCTGATTCTTGCAGCAGGCCTTCTTCTACTCGCATGCGGGATTCTTGGAATCGTTCTAGCGACGAAGGCCACTCCGAAGATGATTGGGGTCGCCTATCTGCGGCAGTCTTCGGACAAGTCGCCATCAGACTTCGCGGGAGACCCTAGGACCATGGGAAACGTCTTTGCCGCCGAGGGGGCGCGCCCTCAGCCGAGCTACGGGCAAAATCCCCAAGGCCCCGGCAACGAGCGCACCGGGCCGCACATCGGCTCGTCTCCCGCAGGCCGCAGTTCAGGGACGCCCTCCAGTTCTTTCAGGCCTCCATACGGCAGAATGGGCTGATCGACGTCGTCCCCCGAGAGCTTTCCAGAATGCGGACAAGTGGCGAGTTCCATGCCGCCGACGGCTTCCAGCGAATACCATTCTCTTATGAGCACTCAGTATCCTCCGCAGAATGCCACGGTCGTCGGACAGGTCGGCAAGGATTCGACCGATCAACAGGCGTATTCGTCGCCCTTTGCGGGCCACGAATCGCCTGCTGCCCCCGAGCCCAAGGCAAGCTCGGGGAAGACGAGCATCGCGGCGCTCGTCGGAGGAATCGGCGCCCTTTTCGCCGTCATAGGCCTCTTTCTTCCTTACTTCAAGGACGACAGGGGGAACCTCTCATGGCTGAACTCGGGCGACTACAAGGGCTCAATGGGGCCTTTCTCCCTGACTCTCGCGGTCGGCATCGTCGCCGTCGTCGCCGTAATCATCCCGTCGCTCATGAAGAAATCACCCAAGGCCGGCGGACTTGCGGCCGGGCTGGCGCAGACGCTCGCGGGCGTCGTCACTGTCAGCAACTGGGCGGTCAACTTCCAGCCTGCGAAGTTCAGCGACGAGGCTTCTCGAGGAATCGGCTTCTGGCTCATCGGAATCGGCGGAATCATTCTCGTCTTGGGAGGCCTTCTCACGCTGATCAGCGGCCTGAGGGCGGGAACCGACTCCGACGCTCGTCCCGACGGCTCTTACCTCTCCGCCCCCTACACGAACCAAGAATCGACGCTTGCACCGCCCGCAGGCGCCACGGGGCAACCGCTTCCGGGCGACCAGAATCGGACCGGTCAGTTCCCGCCCGCTCAACCTTACGGCCAGCCGTATTCGACTCAGCCCCCCTTCGAGCGGCAGGCGCCTTTCGCCCAGTCGGCGGGGTCGAGTTACACGGGAGCCCCTCCCATGTCGGCGCAGTCGGCTCAGGAAACCCGCTGGCCGGCCTCGGCGCCGTCGGCCCCTTCGGCCTCCCCGCAGTTCACGCAGGGGGGCTACGGCTCCCCCGCAGCGCAGCCGTATGGCGGGAACCAGCCGGCGCAGCCTTATACGCAGCAGCCATATGGCGCGAACCCGCCCGCGCAGGCGTACGGACAGGCGCAGCCCACGCAGCCATATGGGCAGCCATCAAGCTTCCAAAGCCCCGGTGCGCCGCAGAAACAGCCGAACGACCCGCAGCAGCCGTTCAACAATCAGCAGGCTCCGGGCAGCCAACAGGCGCCCTTCGGTCAGCCAGAGGCTCCTCGTCCCCAGCCGCAGGCTTCTTCCGGTCAACCGCAGTTCAATCAACCGCAGTTCGGACAGGCACAATTCGGACAGGCGCCGAACAACGCACCCACGCAAAGCCAGCCTGCGCAAGGCCAACAGATCCAACCGGAGCAGAGCCAGCCTATGCAAGGGCAGCAGAGCGAGCCGACGCAGAACGGACAGGAGCCTCAGGCGCCTCAAAGCGAACCGTCTCCTCAGGAAACCTCCCCCCAAAGCGAACATGCTCCACAAGCTGAGGCGACGTCCGAAACCGACGGCGCGCCCCAGACTGACAGCGCGCCCCAGACTGACAACGCACCTCAGACCGGCGGCGCCCCTCAAGCGGGAGGGATGCCGACCGAGGGAACGCAGTCGCCCGCCCAAGCTCAATCCCCCCAGCAAGGGGCTCCGGCGTCGAGCCCTTCACCGTCCGAAGCTGCGCCGTCGCCCCAGAACGACGGAGAGGCCTGGCCTTCCAAGCCCGACCAGTGACGTTCTCTGCTCTCGCTCGGAGATCGGCAAAGCCCATTCCCGAGCGAGAGTCTTTTTCATTCCAAGTCCATTCCAAGGGCGGCCAAGGAGTGTCGCGAAGGCGGTCCCCTTTCTGTCGCAGCTTTCGTAGCGATGCCCGGCGTCTCAAGCACCAGCTATTTTTCCTGAGAGTTTGCGCCAACATGCTGCCGAAAATACACAACTCCCCTTTCCGACCGTTTCGTCTAGCGCCTTTGATTCGCTAGTATCCGGTGTTATGAGCATCTACAACACACCCATGCCAAATCGCTCCAACGGGAGCTCGGCGCGCTCGCGTCTCATGCCCGGTTTGGCAACGACGGCGGCCGGCGCAGCAATCGGCTTCATCGGCTTGTTTCTTCCATTAATTAAAATGGCCGTTGAAGCGTACGGGAACGAAAAATCGCAGGGGGTCAGCCTCTTCGAAGCGATAACGAAATCCGATCCCACTGCCCCCGGATCCGGCAAAGCATATTTTACTATTCTAGCTATCATCGTTTCTCTGGCGTTGAGCGTTGCCGCTCTCGCGAACGGCAAAATCGGGCTGGCGAAGGGAGCGGGAATCGCTTGCATCGTCCTCGGAGCCGTTTCTCTAATTATATGTGTCAGCTATTACAATGATTACAAGAAAATCGCGGATGGGTTCGACGACGCCTCCGGCAGCTCCTACAATTCCAATGTCTCCACTTCGTCCTCTTTGGGATTCGGTTTCTACTTGCTGGTTCTAAGCGCTCTCCTTATCTTAATTGGCGGCATCGTCACCATGGTTTTAACTGGAAAGGTCAGAGCTCAAAACAATTTCGGGCCGAGCGCCGTGATGGGCGATGGACAGTTTGGCCTCTATGGGCAACAGCCTGGCGTCCCTCAGGGCGGCTATCAAGATCCGGGCTTCCCCCAGCAGGGCGGCTACCCCTCGCAAGGCGGCTACCCTCAGCAGGGCGGCTACCCTCAGCAGGGCGGCTACCCCCCGCAGGATGGCTACCCCCAGCAGTGGGGCGGCCAGCAACAGCCCTGGTGACCGTAAACCGGCTGAGCCCTCCGACCGGGGCGGGCGGGAATCGGACTGCGAGCCTCTGGGACCAAACTGAAAGAGCGCTCGCATTTGCTCTGCCCGTCCCTCGGCCTCAGCTGGGTTGCTGCTGTGAGTACAACGCATAGCACGTCCAATGCGGCTTTCGGGGGCGGGTAAAACACCGCTTTCCCAAGCCGCGCCAGGGCTTGCTTTCTTTCTCACCTCTGCCTTGGTGGGCGTCGTTTCGCTATTCCTCCCCATGTGCGACTTTGACGAGAAGCACGACATGCCGGACGAAATAAGCGACATGACATTGCTCAAGGCCCTCGGACACAGCGAGTTCACAACGGTGGGCTTATTCATCAGCATCGCCGCCATTTTCGTAGTCCTGGGGTTCAGCCTCACCGCCTTCGTCACGGGAGGAAAGCTCACATCGATACAAACAGCTGGGCGCGCAGGCGTAACGGCGGGAGTCGCATTCGTCGTCGGACGCATCGTCGATTTCATAAAGATGAAACGAGACGACTTTCCCTTTGACCAATTGGGAATGGGCTTCATCCTCTTCACCGTGGTCGGAGTATTTATGCTCATAACCGGCTTCGTCGTTCAGAACACGGCCGATCGGATCGAAGCTGAAAGCAAAGCCTCCGATTTCGACGCCGCCGCAGTCCACGGTCAGGGAGCTGCAAGCGAAGCAGATCAGTCCGAGCCTTAGAGCGCACTGATGCGCAACACAACTTACAACCGACGTCGACTCGAGTGCCGCACGCAACGGAGAAGGATCCGCGCGTGCGGCACTCCTTTGCCCGAGGTAGAGCGCTCCCCAGGTTTCGTTGCGGCAACAAGGGTTCCGAGTCGCTAACGTCGAAACTATGCACGACTATCCCAGCTCGCCTCCGCCCAAACCTCGCCGCGCGGGCGGCCACGGCGCGTCGCCGGCGGCCTACACGGTCGCCTCGCCGCCGACGCGCGAATACACGAGGGCGCCGGTTCTCATCGCGGAGACCGACGCGTTTTTCCAGCCGCCGGCCTCGCGGAGCCGAAAGATGCAGCTGCTCTTCGCGGCAACGTCGTCGCTTTCGTGCATAGCCATAGTTGCCGGGATGTTTCTCGATTACATCACTGACGCCGAGCCTCTCACCTTCCTCGACGTCGTCGCCGAGCTCTGGGTGCAGAGCCTCGTCCTCGTCGCGGTGCTCGTCGTCGCCGTCGCCGTCGCCGCTTCGCTCTGCAGCCCGGGCGGCTACGGCGAGCGCAGCGCCGCCACAGCAATAGCCGGAGCCGGCGCGGTCATCGCATGCGGACGGATCGTCGACCTCGCCTCCTTCGGCATAGTCGCTGCGCTCGGGCAAGACACCTCTGTGGGCCCCGGCCTGTGGACGATGTTCGGCGGCGCGCTCATCCTATTCGGCGCCGGCGCGATGGCCAGGAGCAACGCGACATATGGATGGGCGGACGATTCCTCGGATCCCCTGTGGCGAACCGTGTGGGCGCAGAGCAAAGCTGTAGCCGCCGGCCTGTCCAAACCCCACAGAAAGGCAGAGGGCGACCGCCGAGCGGTCTAGACTCCGTAGACCCGCCGTGCATTGCGATCCAGAGCCTCGCACCAAGAAGCCTCGTCGGCGCCGCGCAGGTCGGCCATGAAACGAGCCGTATAGGCGGAGGCATAGGGCGCATTCGGGTGGCCTCTCCAAGGCACGGGGGCAAGGTAAGGCGCGTCGGTTTCGACCAAGATGAGTTCCTCCGGCAGCGCCATGAACGCCTCGCGCAAAGCCTCGTTCGCCGGATAGCTTATCGGACCGGCGAAACTTGCGTGCCAACCATTCTCCGCGCACACCTCGGCCATCTCCCTGTCCCCGGAGAAACAATGGAAAACCGTTCGTTCAGGGGCGCCGCATTCGCGAAGGATCCGCATGCACTCGGCGTGAGCCTCGCGATCGTGGATCTGCATCGGCAAATCGAGATCCTTCGCAAGCTCGATATGCATGCGGAAGGCCTCTTCCTGCGCCGCTCTCCCAGCGGCGGCGGTCCGATAAAAATCCAGGCCGGTCTCACCGATGGCGACGACGTCGGCGCTGACGGCCAACGCCGCGACCTCGGCCACGGCGTCCTCCAGCGAAAGGTCGCGGTGCCACGGATCGAGGCCGTGGGCCATGCCGTCCGGCGACTCTTCAGTTATTCCGCGGTGAAGGGGCGCCTCATTGGGATGGATGCCGATCACTGCGGACAGGCTCGGCCAACGCTCGGCGAGTGCGACGGTCGGCTGAAGGGTCGGAATGTCGCAGCCGCAGGTGATGGCCCCGCGAACGCCCGCTGCCTCCATTCTGGCGACATGCCAGGGAATGCTCCCCTGGCTGTCCTCGCCGGCGCCTTCCTCGACCCCAGACGCGACGTCGAAGGACAGCGCCGCATAGTCCCTGTCTCCGCGAACCGGCAGGTGGGTGTGATTGTCGACGATGGCCGAAGCCAAGCGCTCGGGCACATCCGGATAGGTTCTCCGCTTCTTGCGATTGCCGCCCATGAGAGTTACGCCTCGATCCCCAAGCGTTCGAGCTCCTCCGCGACCACGGCTTCGTCGAGCTTCGCGAACACCGGCGTCGGTTTCGCCACGGGCGTTCCGGGGGCGACCTCGCTGGGCGCCCAGGGGCGTACGGACGAGTAGTCGCCGGTGATAATCGGGTAGGGGTCGCCTCCGTCGAGGTCCTCGGCCTCCTCGAGGCGGGGCATGGGGGCGAGGTCGCCTTTGCCTCCGAAAACGCGATCGATCGCGTTCGAGGAATGCGGCAAGAACACGGACATCATCGTATTGAGATCCCACACCGCCTGCGCCAGCGTGTGGAGAACGGTGGCCAGGCGCTCACGCTGTTCGGGAGCCTTGAGTTTGAACGGCTCCGTCTTCGCGACGTAGGCGTTGGCCTCGCCGACGAGCCGCATGATTTCGGTCAAAGCCGCGCGCTGGCCGTGGTTGGCGATGCTTTCGCCGACGGTCGCAAAGCCGTTGCGCACCGCGTCGAGCAGCTCGGCGTCGACCTCCTCCGGCTGCCCGGGCGTCGGAATCTCGCCGAAGTTCTTGGCGATCATCGCGGCCGTGCGGTTGACGAGGTTCCCCCAGCCGGCCACGAGCTCCGAATTGTTGCGCCGCACGAACTCTGCCCATGTGAAGTCGGCGTCCGAGGACTCGGGCCCGGCGATGGAAATGAAGTAGCGCAGGGCGTCGGGCTGGTATCGGGAGAGCACGTCGCGCACGTAGATGACCACGTTCTTCGACGAGGAGAACTTCTTCCCTTCCATCGTGAGGAACTCGGAGGCGACCACCTGGGTAGGCAGATTGAGGCGTCCGAGCTTTCCTGGCTCGCCGCCGCGCGAGCCCTCGCCGTTATATGCGAGCAGCTCAGCCGGCCAGATCTGGGAATGGAAGACGATGTTGTCTTTGCCCATGAAGTAGTACGAAAGCGCCTCGGGGTCGTTCCACCACTTGCGCCAGTCCTCGGCGGTTCCCTTCCCTGCCGCGGCGCGGCGGCGTGCCCATTCGACGGAGGCCGAAAGATAGCCGATGACGGCGTCGAACCAGACGTACAGCCGCTTGTTCGGCTGGTCTTCCCAGCCCGGAACCGGTATGCCCCACGAAATGTCGCGGGTCATCGCCCGCGGGCGCACGTCTTCGAGGAGGTGTTTGGAGAAGACGATGACGTTCGGGCGCCATTCGCCGGTGGCTTCGACGTCGTCGAGCCACTCCCCCAGCTTCTCCGCCAACGCTGGAACGTCCAAGAAATAGTGGTCCGTGACTTCAAACCGCGGAGCCTGCCCGGAAACCTTGGAAACGGGATCGATGAGGTCCTGGGGGTCGAGCTGGTTTCCACAGACGTCGCATTGGTCGCCGCGAGCCCCTTCGCTGCCGCATATGGGGCACGTTCCCTCGATGTAGCGGTCGGGAAGGGTGTTTCCGGTCACCGGATCGATGGCCACATTCTGCTGCTGGACGATCATGTACCCGTTGTCTCGGCAGACCTCGAACATGCTTTGAACCACGTGCTCGTGGTTGACGGACGTGGTCCGAGTGAAGAGATCGTAGGACAGGCCGAGGGCAACAAGGTCCTCGACGATGATCCTGTTGTTCTCATCGGCAAGCTGCTTGGGGGTCTTGCCCTCGGCCTCTGCCGCGACGAGGATCGGAGTGCCGTGCTCGTCCGTGCCGGAAACCATGAGCACATCCTCGCCGCGCATTCGCATGTACCTGGAAAAGACGTCCGAGGGGACTCCAAAGCCCGCGACGTGGCCGATGTGGCGGGGGCCGTTGGCGTAAGGCCATGCAACTGCAGAGAGGATATGCGACATAGACATAAGATTACGTCGCCGCGGGGCTCGGTTCATCTTTCCGCGCACACATGGACGTGATTGCGCGACGTTGAACTCGACCCGGCATGTTGGCCCGATCAGCTCGGCATCAGAAGCGATCGGCGCGGCGGAAGGGGCGTGCCAAGCTCCGACGCCCACCCCGAAGAACGTACCCATCCGCCGGGCGGGCGCAGATCGAAGCGAGGCCGCTAGAATTCTCGGTATCGGGAAAACGGCCCGTCCTCAGGCGCGACGGGGTTTGGAGGAAGAACATGGCCGAAACACGGGCACTCATCATCGTCGACGTTCAGCCGACGTTCTGCGAAGGCGGGGCGCTGGCTGTCGAGGGAGGAAACGCGACGGCCGAGAGGATCGCAGACTTCGTCACCGAGAACGCCGACGAGTACGCGATGATCGTCACCACCCAGGACTGGCACGTCAACCCGGGTTCGCACTTTTCGGAGGATCCCGATTTCATCGACACGTGGCCCCCGCATGCACTCGCGGGAACGGCCGAGGCCGAGCTTCACGAGGCCGTCGCCTCCCTGCCGATCGACGCCGCCGTGAAGAAGGGCGAGTATGAGGCCGCCTATTCGGGCTTTGAGGGCCGCGACGCCGACGGCCGCTTCCTCGAGGAGATCCTCCGCGCCGCCGAGATCGAGGAGGTCGACGTCGTCGGAATAGCCGAGTCTCACTGCGTGAAGGAAACCGCCCTCGACGCTCTGAAAGCCGGATGGCCCACGCGCGTCCTGTCCGATTTGACTGTGCCCGTCAGCGAGGAGCTCGGCATCGCCGCGCGCACGGAGATGGACGAAGCCGGGGTTGAGCAGGTGGCTTCTATGAGCGCCTTCGGTTTCTACGAGGAGGGCGAAGATGCCCCGATTCCGGGCGACGACGCGTCCCTCGCGGGCGCGATCGGCGGGGACGCATATGGGAGTCTCTACGGTTCCGACGGCGGGTATGCGGACGGCATCGACGCCGACGCATACGGCGAAGAAGGAACTCTCCGCGACGGCGATCCACACTCCGACGGCGGCGATCGGTACGGCGACCTCGACGAAGACGGCGAGGAACCCGATCTCGCGACCCGGCTCACGGCCGGGCTAGGCGCCGGGCTGAGCCTTTCAAGCGAGGCGGGCGACGTCGATCTCGACGACTTCGACATCGACATCGACGAGGAGATTGACTTCTCCGACGACGCCGACGAGACCGACTTCGACTTCTCCGACATTGACGACGCCCCCACCCTCTGACATCGACAAACCGATGGAAACGCACGCACCGCACCCGGCGTCAGCCGGGCTGCGCGCCGAGGCCGGCCCGCTTCTGCCGGAGGCAGTTGAGCTCGCCCGCAGCCTTCGCCTCGTCGTATGCGACATGGACGGAACCCTCCTTGACGAGGACAGCCGCATTCCCGACGACTTCTGGCCGCTTCTAGATGCCATGCGCGAGCGTGGCATCGCTTTCATCCCCGCCAGCGGACGCCAATACGCCACCCTCGCCGCGATGTTCTCGCAAGAGCTCGCGGGAATGCCGATCATCGCGGAAAACGGAAGCTTCGTTGTGCGAGACGGGCGAGAAGTGCACTCCTCCACGCTGGCCAAATCGGTGGTCGCCGACATCGTGGATCGCTCCCGCAGCCTTGGCAGGAAGGAACTCGGCGTCGTCGTATGCGGCAAACGCTCGGCCCACGTCGAATCCACGGATCTGCACTTCCTGGAGAACGTCGAGAAGTACTACGTCGTCAACCAGGTCGTCGACGACCTGACCGCCGTCGACGACGACGTCCTTAAAGTCGAGCTCTTCGACGCGCGGGACGCAAAGAAGTTCGCGCTGCCGCTGGTCCAGGATTTCGCCGACTCGCACGACGTCGTCGTCTCCGGGGAAAACTGGGCCGACGTCATGGCCAAGGGGACAAACAAAGGCACCGCCCTGCGCGCACTGCAACGGTCTCTCGGAATATCTCCCGCCCAAACAGCGGCTTTTGGCGACTATCTCAACGATTACGAGATGATGGCAGAGGCGGAGCTTTCCTTTGCCATGGCAAATGGCCATCCGGATCTCTTGGCTGCGGCGCGCTTCACGGCGCCGTCGAACGCGGAGCACGGGGTGCCGACCACGCTCAAGGCGCTGCTCAATTCCGACGCCGCCTGACGGCGAGAAGAACGGCCTGCGCAAGCCCGCTGGAGAGAAGCTCGAATTTCGCAAGGGTCTCGGCTGTCTATTTATCCGCGAGCTTCCGCGAAAAGAGCTAGAGAATGTGACGTTTAACGTGACGCTATTTGCGCATAAAACGACATCCGAATGCAGCTCTTGCGCAAAACGGCATCGGATCAAAGAAATCGGCAGGTTAGGGCGGCCTGGCAAAACTCGAAACAGCAATGGTGAGGTGGCCCTTCCCTTCCTATCCGTCGCCGTCGAACGGGCATAGATTGAAGGTGTTCAAGCTTCGTACGGCGATAGAGCCGCTTCGCCGTCTTCTATCTGAAAGAGGTTCATCATGGCCCAGACACTTGTTTCCACGTGTGCGGCAACCGCATGCTCCTTCAACAACGGCGGCTGCACAGTCGCAATGACGATGGGTGAGCGCGGCTGCGCAACCTTCGCCAAGCTCGACGCCCGCCGTTCGGTTGCCGCGAACGGTCTCGTCGGCGCATGCCAGCGCCTCGAGTGCGTCCACAATTCCGACCTCGTGTGCACGGCGGCGTCCATCGACGTCACCGCCGACGCCGCCTGCGCAGCCTTCGAGGCACGGTAGCCGCCGAACGGGCGACGCGCCCGTCGGCACACGCTTCCGTCAAAGCGAACGATGCGGGGACCCCGCGCACTCGGGGTCCCCGCATTTTCTTTGGCTTCTGACGCTGGATCCGCTAAGGTCAGGAACCAAGCTCTACAAGACGCCCGATCTCACGGGCGAGCTCGTCTCCTCTGACGATTGAGGCTGCGAAGGGGACAAAGGCGGTCACAGCTTCTTCGCGACTGACGCGCATGAGCGTCAATCCCGCCCTGTCGATGTCGACGCAGAGAACCGCGGTCTGCACATGCTCACAGCCAATGCGGACGGGCTGGCGCGCAAGCAGCGCCCCCGGAACGATGCCAAGCGTCACCGCGCCGAACAACTCATTGACGGCGTCGTACCCGAAAGAGGAAAGAACGTCCAAGCCGACGAGTTCACCGAAACTGTCTGCGAAAAGATCGCCCCCGTCCACGGCTTCCGCCTCGGCCTCATGGTGCTGGCGACACACTTCTTCCCAGGAGACCGGCGTGACTCCGGCCGCATCGTGCAGCAGCACCCGCTCCATCGACACGACGGCGAGGCAGCCTCGCGGGGCCGAAGCAATCGCGGCGACGTCGTCGGGAAGCACTCCCGCTGCAACGGCCTCGGTCGTTTCCTCGAGGGAGAGCCATCGCGCCGTTCCAAGGAAATGCACGGCGGACGCCACGATTTCAACCGTCGGATCGGGCGACTCTTTTTCTATCGACACGCGAACGTCCATTGCGCAGACGTCGCGATTTGCAAGAGCTTCGACGAGCACAGGCTCGGCGGTGGCGACGACCAGGCTTCCGTCCGCCGCAATGCCGTGCGCGACGGCCGTCAGATTGAGCGCTGGCTCCTCGCGGTAAGCCACCAGCATCGCCTGGCCGGCGCCGTTCAGGAGCCGATGGGCACACGAGCGTTTGCGGGCATCCCAGACCTCTTGATCGACCGACGTGCGGCCGGGGAAGAGCGACAGATTCGGATTCAAGGTACCTCCACGAAAAGAAGCGTCAAAGTAAGGATAGCCTGACTGCTTCGCTTTGTGAAGCCATTTCGCAAAGACAATGGTGCGTAATTGCAAGGGAAGTCGTGGGCATTTGCTCGGAAACCGGCTGACACGGCCGTCCGAAATCCGGGGAAACCGCAAATTCGGGCCGAAAACTCAAAAGACGCAAACCTGTCCAAGGAGCCCCGGGCGAGAGCCGAGAGGCGCAAGCGGAGTCGAAGAGCCTCGGCCGGATCAGACGGCGCGCGCCGCAGCCGCGGCGTCGTACAGGTCTTTCTTTCGCAGGCCGACGCGGCGGGCGACGTGGGCGGCGGCGTCCTTGAGCCGGAGACCGGCGTCCGCGAGGGCGAGGACCTCGGCGACCGACGCTTCGACGTCGGCCTCCTTTCGAGGCGCACCTGCAACGACGACGGCGATCTCGCCGAGAACCTCTCCGGAAAAACGCTCGGCGAGCTCCCCCAGCGAACCCCGCGCGATCTCCTGATGGACCTTCGTCAACTCCCTGCACACGCACGCGGGCCTGTCCGAGCCGAATCCTTCGCACATGGCGCGCAGAGCGGCGCCCAAACGGCGCGGGGACTCGAAGAAGACCATCGTGCGCCCTTCAGACTTCAGCCCCCGGATCGCCGCGGCCAGCTCGCCCGCCTTGCGGGGCAGGAAGCCCTCGAAGCAAAAACGGTCCGTGGCCAGCCCCGAAACGGCCAGAGCCGCCAACACCGCGGAGGGCCCCGGAACCACTTCGACGTCGACGCCTGAGCACGCAGCGAGCGCCACGAGCCTGTATCCGGGGTCGGAAACCGAAGGCATGCCGGCGTCGCTCACGACCACGACTCGCTTTCCCTCACGCGCAAGGCCAAGGAGAACGGGCGCCCGATCGGCTTCGTTGTGCTCGTGGAAAGAGAGAACCCGCCCGCGAACCGCGATGCCGAGCCGCCCGGCGAGATTGAGGAGGCGCCGGGTGTCCTCGGCGGCGACGACGTCAGCCTTTTCAAGCTCGCCGCGCAGGCGAGCGGACGCGTCCCCGTCATTGCCGATGGGCGTCGCAGCCAAAACTATCGGTGGTCTCATAGGCATAACTATTTCACCGATCCCGTGGGCACAACTATTCCAAACGCATCCGACACAGGCTGAGTCGCCCCGGGTAGACTCACCCCGTGAGCGAAAAGGACACGACCCCCAGCAGCCAGCAGGGCGAAAACGACCCCGGGCAAACTCACCCCGCGCAAGGGCCCGCCCAAGCCGTCAAGCAGAAACGGCGCCCTTCGCCCGACTCCCAGAGAGATCCCGGCATGCCTCTGGAGGCCAAGGACGCCGAAGCCTACGAAAACGATCTTCGGGGAAGGCTGGGCCTCCTGCCGATCGGGGTGAAGCTCCCCCTCAAAATCCGCAGACAGGGCTGGATCGCCGCCGGAATCGCGGCCCTCGCAGCCTTCGTCACTCGTTTTTGGAACCTCAACCACCCGCACGCGATCATCTTCGACGAAACCTACTACGTCAAGGGCGCCTTTTCCTTGCTGCGCAAGGGCTACGAAGGCACGTGGGAGGGAGCGGAGAAGGCGAACGAGCTCTTCCTCAAAGGCGACTATTCCGCTTTGAAGGACAGCGCTGACAAGGTCGTCCACCCGCCGCTGGGCAAATGGATCATGGCCGCGGGCCAATGGATGTTCGGATCGGACAACGGCGTCGGCTGGCGCTTCTCCACCGCAATTGTGGGCGTGCTCGCGGTGATCCTCGTCGCCCGAATAGCGATGCGCATGTTTCGCTCCCCTCTTCTGGCCGGATTCGCGGGAATCGCCATGGCGCTCGACGGCATGGGAATCGTCATGTCGCGCACCGGAATCCTCGACAACATCTTGGCTTATTTCGTGCTTCTAGGTTTTTGGGCCCTGCTCCTCGATCGAGAGCATTCGCGGGCGAAGCTCGCCAAACGGGTGGCCCGAGGAGGATTCCGCTCTCTATCGAGGGCACCGGGGGCGCCTCACGTTCCGGCGGACCCCTGGGGGCCTCGCGTCGTCGGACGTCCGTGGCTCCTGGCCGCAGGCATCTTTCTCGGCTTTGCGGGCGGCGTGAAGTGGTCGGCCATCTACGCGGTCGCCGTCTTCGGCCTTGCGGCTTTCGCATGGAGCCTTTCGGCGCGCCGCATCGCCGGCGTTCGGCTGTGGTTCGGCGCCGGAGTGTTCAGAGACGGCCTGCCCGCCTTTTTCACATTGGTTCCGGCGGCGGTTGCCGCCTATCTCGCAGCGTGGATCCCCTGGTTTGCCGACTCCCGCTCGTGGGGCCGTCAACTGGCGAAGGAAGCCGCCGAACGCGGAGAGGACCTCCCGCTGACCGGGGCCCCCGACGCCGTCAACTCCTTCATCCTCTACCACAAGGACATGTGGCATTTCCACCACACGCTGTCGTCCCACCACGATTACCAGTCCCAGATGTGGGACTGGATCATCCAGCGCCGCCCAGTCTCCTTTTATTGGCTCGGCACTGACAAGGCCCCCAATAAATGCGGGGCGCATTCGTGCGTGGAGGCGATAACGTCCATCGGCAACGTGGCGGTGTGGTGGCTCGGGCTTGCGGCGCTCATCGTCGTCGTCCTAGCCGCCTTTAAACACAGAGACTGGCGTGCGTGGGCGATACTCGCAGGGTACGGCGCAATGTGGGTCCCCTGGATCTCCTACACGAACCGCACAATCTTCCAGTTCTACGCCGTTGCTTTCCTGCCCTACGTGGTTTTGGCGCTGACCTTCGCCGTCGGCGTGGCTGCACAGATCGTCGGGCGGGCGCACTCGGGGCAGCCACGCCTGTCCTTTGGCTTCATCTCGGGCCCACCCCGCCCCGTTCGTCGACAGAGCGTTCCCCTCCCCGCCGGCGCGCGCTCCCAGCTGCGCAACGCCATCGCCGTCCGTTTCGACGACGAACCCCTGCCGCCGGGCGCGATCCCGCAGCCGCTCCCCGGAACGCCCCGGGCGCCAAATGCGACGCCGACGCTTCCCCCGAATTCGGCAGCGCAGTATTTCCCAGGCGCGCCCGCGGCCTTTCCAAACACGGAAGCGTTCCCCTCGAACGCGGAAACGCTCTCCCCAAACGCAGCGCCCGCCTCGAACGCAGCGCCCTCCCCAAGCGCAGCGCCCGCCTCGAACGCGGAGACGCCCTCCCCAAACGCAGCCGCGCACCCGCCGAATACAGCGACGCCGCCCTCGGACACGAAAGCGTTCTCTTCGGGCGCGGTGTCATCGCACCCCGAGCACAACCAGACGAATCGGTTCGAGCCGAGTGCAGGTGAAGCGATCGCCGCAGGAGCCGACGCGCCCCTTTCTTGGCATGCGCCCGGGCCCCCTCCGCCGGCCCCCGATGTGCCGCCCGAGTTCCATTCGCCGAACCCCGCTGTTCCTTACGTTGCCGCCCCTCCGCAAAAGCAGTGGTGGGAACCGCCCGCCAGGCGCAGGACGGGAGTCTTCTTCGTCGGGCTGGTTACGGCGGTCATAGTCGCCGCGGCCGCGTTCTGGTACCCCCTGTGGACGGGGCAGAACATCTCGCACAGCTTCTGGCAGTTGCACATGTGGCTGCCCAGCTGGATCTGACGCCCGCCCCGGGATCGAAACGCCTGTCGCTCAGAAGAAGTATTGCACAATCAATTCACAGTAAACTTCATAAAAACATCACGGAAACTCCATTTGAATAGTCACGTCAAAACAAAGACAGTTCTTTTGGAGGAGAATGTGAGCGACAAGGACAACCGCACGAATTCGGCGGATTTTGAGGCCCACGGGCCGACGGGGGCAAGCCGGCCGTTCGGCTCCTCGGAACTCCCGGGCGCGCCGAAAGCGGGCGACGCGGCGGGAGTGAGCGACGCACCGAGCGCGACCGCGCCGCTTCCGACCGCCGAAGCGGCGTCGGTCGATGCGGCATCCGACCACGCAGATTCAGCCGAAGCCGCGGATTCGTCCGCGGCAGCCGTCGGCGAGAAGAAAAAAGCGAAGCGTCGATGGCCGACGAGAGCCCTGGCCGCAGCCGGCGTCGCCGGAATCGTCGTCGGCGGCGCAACGATGGCGGGCGTGAACGCCCTGACCAACGATTCGTCGCACGGCAACAGCAGTTGGAATTCGGGCGCAGGCAAAGCCGGAAACGGCAAGCCGCAGCCGCCTTCGGGCAACATGCCCCAACCGCCGGACGGCGGAGGAGGGCCCCAGCCGCCGTCGGACGGACAGGGCGGCAATCAGCAGGATTCGGGCAGCCAGGGATCCAGCGGCAAAAAGTCTTCGAAATGGGGGAAGAACGCCACCAAGAACAAGCAAAATCAACAGCAGAAAGGGTCGGACGGCCAGCAGGATTCAAGCCAGACTCAAGGAACCGACGGGCAGAGCTCGGGCGGGACGGACGGCTCCGGTGGGACGGACAGCTCGGGCGGACAAACGCCGACCGGCTGACAGGTGGAATGCCCGGCGGATACGCGGGCTCCTGGGCAAAGGGCGCCGCGAGCGACATCGCTTGCGGCGCCCTTTCACGTCCCGTTAAATTGTCCGTGCGAGGGAAGGATGACAACCATCACCAGGCAGCGTTGCGTCGCCTTTGGAGGCTATAGTGTTGAGAGGACATGTAACGGACAAAGGACAGAACACTAGATGAGAGCGAACGACGCGCCACGCGCTGAGCCGCAGGAGGCGCAGGAGGGGGCGGCAGCGCCATCGTGGCTGACAAATGCCAGCCTCCGGCCGGAAGAGGACGTTCAGTCTCCTCGCTCGTCGATAGCCGCGGCGATATTCTGCGTCTTTGCACTCATCGCCATCGGACTTGTGGGGCTTACCACAGCGTTCTCCCAGTCGTCGGCAAGTCCGAAGGTCGAGTCGGTCGTCAATCGGTCCACCAGTTTCGCAGCCACGCCTTCGACTCCGAAGGCGTCCGCCCCGCCCTCCCCCACAGCCCGCAAGACGCCCAACTTCTACCAGCCGGCGTCCCCCGAACCGACTCCCACGCCAACCAACGGCGTTGCAGGTTTGGCTCGAATAACAACGACCTACGGACGCGAAACAATGCGCGGAGCCGCAATGATTCTAGATTCGTCAGGGATTATTGCAACGAACTACCACATCGTCAATCATCCTTCGCCCACTTTTTCGGTCTACATTCCCGAGAAGGGGAGCACCCATTCCGCCCGCCTGATCGGCTACAGCCCGCTGACCGACGTCGCCATCCTCAAAGTCGACGGCCTTCCCCCGCTCACGCCGATTACACCGGCGGCCAAGCCTCCCGCACCCGGCGATCCGGCGGTCATGTTCGGCTTTCCCGATTCGGAAAGCCGGGCGACGGCCGCCTCGGGCCATGTGCAAACGGGAGTCGCCCGCAACCGCGGGACGACGACGATCGACAACTTCACGTACGACGGCATGTCTTTCCTCGTGAGCTGCCACATGGTTCCCGGATACTCCGGCGGACCTACCGTCAATCCCAAGACCGGCCAAACCCTGGGCATGAATGCGCGGTACTACATCGATTCCAAGGTGCAGGCCGAGTCGATCGCGATATCCGACGTCATGCGGGTGAAAACCGAAGTCCTCGGCGGCAAGCCGACCAAGGACACCGTCGTCAAGTGACCGCGGGGAAAATCGCGAGACGGAACCGCACAAGACCGGCGAAAGACGAAGCTCACAGGATCGGTCTCTGGATTTTCCCAGGAAACGTCCCGGCAGCCCCATGTTGCCGGCAGTTAACTTATTCATGACATACAGAGAACGCATCCTCTAGGAGGGGACATTGAGCGAGAAGGACGCCGAGGGACAGTTCCGCCCACAGAATGTCGAACCGACGCAATCCCTGCCGCGCTATGCGGCGGAAGGCTTCGGTGCGGCGTACCAAAGGCCGGCGTACCAGGCTGAGGATCCGTCGGCATCGGGATCGGCTGAGCCTGCATTCCCGCGCCCGCAGGATTGTCAGGAGCGCCAAGGCGCCGGCTACCTGGACCCTCGGGCCCGGCTCGGTGAGCCGACTTTCTCGGGCCAGGCCACGGGAGGTCTGCCGGCAACGGAAGGCCTGCCCGCTCATGCCCGGGCCGGCTTTTCCGGGCAAAGCGCCGACGGCAACGCGTTCGGCCAGAAGTTCGGGGAAGACTTTTCCACCCACCAGTCAATGAGCGGATACCCGAGCGGGGCAGCCGCTCCGGCGTCGCCGAAGCGCAAACGCCATAAGTGGTCCACCGCGGCGCTCGTGGCCTCCATGCTGTCCGGAATGGTTCTGGGCGGGGTCCTGGGAGGCCTCGCGGGAATGGCGATCGAGGAACGCGAGAACCAGTCGAGCGCCCAGTCCGTCCAGCCGAACTCTCCGCAGACTAAGCAGCCCCCACAGGGTCAGGTCCCCGATCAGGCCCCGGTGGACGACGCAGGAGAGGGCGCCAGCGGCGCAGCCAAAGGAAAGCGCGTAAACTCCGCCCCCGGCGTCGTTCTCGTCAACTCCGCGCTCAACGGCGGCGAAGGCGCGGGAACGGGAGTCGTCGTCGACAAGTCGGGCGTCGTCGTGACGAACTATCACGTGGTTCAAGCCTCTACGACGGTCACGGTCACCGACCCGAACACGAACGACCAGTATGAGGCCGAGGTTGTGGGACACAACGCGGCGCAGGATGTGGCCGTGCTGAAGATCAAGAATCCGTCGAAGAAGCTGAAGGCCGCTTCGATCGCGAAGAAGGCAGCGAACTCGGGCGACACGGTATACGCCGTCGGCAACGGACACGGCCAGGGGTACCTGACCAAGCTTCAGGGCACAGTCACAGCACTCAATCGCTCGATCACGGCTCAAAGCGCTTCGAACAACGAGAGCAAGAACAAGCTGACCGGGCTGATCCAGACCGACGCCGATGTGGTTTCGGGATACTCCGGGGGGCCGCTTATGAACGCCGACAACCAGGTGGTGGGAATCAACACCGCCGCTTCGACGGGTAAGACGTCCGAGGAAATCAACGGCTACGCCATTCCCATCTCGAAGGTCATGGAGACCGTGAAGGAGATCCGCAACGGAGAGACCGACGATGGAAACATCATCGGCCGCAACGCGGCCCTCGGCGTGTCGGTAAGGTCAGTCGGCGGGGCGAATCAGGACGGCCAGGCTCCTCAGCAGGATCCCGACATTCCCGAAGCGCCCGCTGGGGTGTCGGGAGCGCAGGTCACCGGCCTCGTCAAGGGGTCGGGCGCCGAGAAAGCCGGGATCGTGAAGGGCGACGTCATCACGGCGATCGAGGGCAAGGCCGTCGAGAATTCGTCCGAGCTCGCCAAGACCGTTCAGAAGAAGAAGGTCGGCGACAAGGTCAAGCTCAGCGTGACAGGCGCGGACGGAGCCCAGCGGGAGGTCGAGGTGACACTCGGAAAGGCGAGCGTCAACTAGCCGACTCACAGGCGGCGATCCGAAGGAAGGACAGAAGCGGGGCGGGGACGACGATGTCCCCGCCTCCTTCGCGTCTACGGGACCACCCGGTCTCGCGGTAGGCGAGCTTGTTCTCCCTAGCTAGATTCGCGGTTTACGCCTCCGAACTTGGCAGGCTGCCCAGGGCGGTTTACGCCTCCGAACTTGGCAGGCTGCCCAGGAAGGCCTCGACAGCCCGATAGAACGCCTCCGGTTGGTCGCGGCGGATGCAGTGGCCCGCGCCTGTGACCGTCGTCGCCCTGAGAAGGGGATTGCCGACGGCCAGAATCGAAGCGATTTCTTCTTCGGTGAAGAGCGCACCTGGCTGATCCCCCGTCATCAAAAGACAGGGAACGGCGATCCCCGCGGCCAGCTGCGTGCGCGGAGCCGTCAGTCCCACGACGCCCACTGCGACGAGTGCGCGGTCAACCTGCCCTTTGGCCGTGGCCCACGCCCCCAGCTCCCCGACGGCGCGACTCGGATGGTCGTTGACGGCTTGCCTGACGGCGTCGGCGGGATTGGCCGCAATTCGGTCCAGACGAGCGATTTCTGCCTGTGCTCCCGCCTTGTATGCGGCAGCCTGCTCCTCGGTGAGCCACGCCGGATCCTCGAGCACGAGGGCCTCAACGAGGTCGGGGCGCACAGCAGCCGCCGCAGTCGCAATGGCGCCTCCCATCGAGTGCCCGAGGAGCGCGACCTTCCCCGACGCAGCGTACCCTGCCTGTTCTTCGACGACGTCGATGGCGGCCTCGACGCTCGCGCCGAGGGGGTCGGCCAGCTCGGCGTCCGTCAGCCGGGGAGAGAGCCCGTGGCCGAGCGAGTCGACGAGGACCACTCGGCGCTCGCCGTTCCACCTCTGGGCGATTCCCGCCAAAGACGGCCCGTTGTCGGTCACGCCGTGGAGGGCCACGATCGCCGTCGATCCCCCACAGCCCGAAATATACGTCGCCAACCTTGCCATGACCCCTCCTAAAAGCTCGATCGCTTTGAAACAGGCGCGGACTTCGGCCGCCCTAGGCCTGGGGCGGCCATTCGAGGCCTCAGACCTGGCGTGGGCCCTCAGCCTGCCGTCCGTCCTAGATCCAGAGTGGATTCTCAGCTTCCTCTGGATCCGATACGGATTATAGATTGCTCGGGCCCAGGCGCGGCAGACGCTTCCGCCTCACAAGCAGACGTCCAGCGCAGTATGCGAAGGCGACCACCCGCACCGAAGGAGGCCAGTCGGGTGAGAGCGGGCCGGGATCGGCCTGGGCTTTGCCGACCACCCGCACCGAAGGAGGCCAGTCGGCTCGAGGGCCGCACCCGCTTGAGATTGAGAGGAATGCGATGTTGCGCGAAAAATGAGGGCCGCATCCGCAGGCCAGCCGTTAGACTTGCAGGCGGCAGAAAGACCCGCGGTGGGCAAAGACTTGCAACGAGTCGAAGGAGGACGAATGCCAAGAAAGTATCTTTTCATCAACGCCAGCGCCAAAAAGGACGGATCGACTGTCGAATGCGGAACGGCCCTGCTCGAGGGCCTCGAAAGCGAACAGATCCACCTCGTCGATTACCGCATAGGCTTTTTCGGCCAGAGCTTCGACGACGACGAGTTCGACGCCGTGCTGGAGAAGATGCTCGCTGCCGACGTCATAGTCCTCGGCTCCCCCGTCTATACGGAAACAATGAGCGCGGCTGCCAGGACCCTGCTGGAGAGGCTGGAAACCCACCCTAGGGCGGAAGAGCTTTCGGGACGGGAATTCGCCTACTTCATCCAGGGATACGGGCCGACCAGGCTGGCAGTCGAATCGACGACGGCCTCGGTTCGCAACGCCGTCGAACCGAGGGGGGCGCGCTTTTTGGGGGCTGCCTCTGACATGGTCGAACTGGCCGAGCTCCGGGAGGCGATCGACTCCCAAGAGGCCGAAGCCTCTCACGAATGACGATTGCGCGAGGGCGTCCAGCAGGGACGCAACCGACCCGGCGCTCCTCGCGCATCCGGGCGGGAGCGCCCCGATGCGGAGAGGGAAGGCCTTCTGACATAGAGACCGACCGACAGAAAATGACTTTCCTTGTGCCGCGACATATGTACGTGCGCTGCGACATATGCACAGGGACGTCTTCAAGCAAGTCAACGCCCGCCTATTCGCGTAAAACGTCAAAATGTCGCGCCCGAAGGAGGGAACATATGCCCAAGAGCGATCCCATCCGAGTCTCGTCGGCAGAGGCTCCTCGCTTCATTCGCACGCTGACAGACAAACACAGGCGGGCAGGCGAACACAGACGGACAGCAGAGCCTGCTTCGGGGACGCCGACCGATTCTGGAATGCCGACCGCCTCGGGAACGCCGACCGATTCTGGAAAGCCAACCGCCTCGGGAACGCCGACGGATTCGACAGCGTCGCGGCCAACCTTCGTAGTTGCGATCGACGGGAAGTCGGGCGCAGGAAAGACCACTTTGGCAGGCAAACTGGAGAAGGAGCTCTGCGAGGAGGGCATTGCCGCCGCCGCGATAGAAGTCGAGTCGTTCATCGGCGGTTGGAACGGTCTGATCGACGGCGTCGAGGCCGTGGCCTCCCGAATTCTCGAGCCCGTCCGGTCGCGAGGGAGCGCGACGGCGCGCACGTGGGATTGGAACCGCGGCGCGTGGGCGGACGAGGTCCGTATTCCGCAGTCGGGCCCCGTTGACGTTCTCATCCTCACGGGGTGCGGGGCGGCGAGCGCTCCGTGTCGGCCCTTCGTCGACGTCGCCGTTTGGGTCGAGCTGGACGAGGAACGCCGCCGCGAACGCGTGGCCCGAAGGGAGGGCGACCCCGGACGCTGGTGGCTGATGTGGGCCGAACAGGAGGACCTGCTGCCACGAAGCGGGGCGCCCGACGTCGTCGTGGCGGATTAGCCGTACCACTGCCTTCCCGCGTATCTCTGCATGGCGGTCAACAGGCCGATCGTTGCCACAACCCACGCCCACGACGGCTGCGGCGGAAAGAACGCCAGGCCAATGACTCCGCCCGCCCAGCCAAGCGCGGCCAGAAGGTCGTTGCCGCGCGACGAGAGCGGTCCGCCGTTGTTCTCGGAGTTCAGGGCAAAGACCAGGGCCAAAACACCGAGGACGACGACGGCGACTCCCACGGCCAGCACGTGCGGCGGGTCGACTGCGAACCTGAACGCCAATACGGCAAGGGCAAAAGTGAAAAGGCAGTATGCCGTCCACCGCCAAGGAGTCATTTTCCCTCCAGTCTTTCTGGGCGTCGCCGCCCGGGCCTTCCGGGCGTTGCCTCGCCCGAGTTTTCCTGAGCGTCACCGCTCCGGCGTTTGCATTCTCACCGTGCAAGCCGCTTACCGCCCCTTGTGGCGGAAGTCCCCTGCACCGTGAGATTTCACGTCAGCCTACCAGCAGCAGAACGTGACCGCCGCAGACGAATCGGAGACGGGTGAGGCGCGCAGCGCTGGAATCGCCCGGCTTCCCCTCTTTCCTTCGGGCGGCTCAGGCCTCCTTCAGGTCGCGAATCTACTTGGACCGTTCGCAAACGGCACGCGGCCGGCAGCGGGCAGGAGCCGCCGCCGTGCGATTTTCTCCTCCGACAACTCGGACAATTTCCTTTCCCGAGGCGCCGGACAACGATGCCCATGCGGACAGACGTGAAAATTGTGGACTGATCGATGCCAAATGACGTAAAATGCAAAGACCAATGAAGACAAAACTATCACGCACACAAAAGTCCAATCGGACGACAAGCTTCCGTTAGGGTGAAAATAATGAGCGATGAGGACCTCAGCGCTGCGGATTTTTCACGCGTACTGTCCAAGCTGCCGGAGGGGCTGCCCATATCGGACGGATATGACGCGCGCAGATCCGGCTCTGACCGTCTGCTTGCGGAAGAGAACTGGTATTCCAGCCCCAAACAGTCGATGGTCAGCTGGTACGAAGACCTGGAGTCCCCCGACGGTTCCGCCCGCAAAAGGCGCTCGCTAGAAGCCCGGGTTGGATGGAATCGTTCGACGTCGCCGCAGGGAATGCTGTGGATCGCCGAAGCCTTGGGCGAAGACACCGCCACCCTCAACGAGGCCGTCGAGGAGGCGAGCCGCCGCAAACGCCTGACCAGCCAATGCTCCGCCATTCGCAGGTCCATCCCGTGGGCGAGGATCGCCGAGCTGCTGGCCGCGCACCGAGAGGAAACCCAGGGGCACTTCAAAAAAGGGGCGAAAAGCCTCGCAAAAGGGGCGGGATCGAAACTCGCCGGCTGGCTGAGCGGCCGACGCCGGGACTGCTGATTCCCTTCAGGGACTCCACAGCCTTTCTATATTATCATGCGAAACTGAACGCCTGCAATTCACCCTCGATTTGGCGGAGCTAACACTCCTTCTTTTTTCCGCGCCGTTGCGCGGAACAATCATCACACACCTCCGGCCTGGGCAATAGTACCCATGACACAATGTCTCCTTGGCGGTAACAATATTGGAGAGTGGCGCTTGAACACGCGGAGGCAAAAAGCAACGCCACGAAGGAGGGAACATGCCGAAGAGACTGGTAAGAGCGGCCACCGTGATGGCCTTGTTAGTGGCGCTCACCGCATGCGAATCGTCAGGATCGTCCAACGGCAAGAAAAGTCACTCACATACGCCGACGCAGACCGCTTCGACCGCAGTCTCGTCCCAAGCCAGCGGAACGACGTCGCCGTCGACGTCATCGGCGCCGTCGACGGCGCCCACATCGGGCGAGTCCAAGGCTGCGACGCCCACTCCCACCTCAACCGAGGCGAGCGAAGCTCCGACGTCGGCCCCGGCGCCGCCGTCCCCGCGCGCCCATCAGAGCCCGAGCGAACCGCCGTCGTCGCCTCAATCAACAGGGGCATTCACGACGTCGGTCGAGTGCACGCCCGTCTCGGGCGCCGAGTCCCCTGTCTCCAAGGTCGTTTTTCGAGGCAACGGCACAAAGTACTCGGCGCGTTTCGTGTACGAGGACGGCGTCGGCACGCCGCCGGACACCCTCGGCTACGTCGTCACGCTTTTCGGCGAGGACGGGGCGAACGGAGTCCTTTCAGCCGGGCACCTCAACGGCAAGAAGGTCTTTCCCGTCGAGGACGACAATTTCGTGGTCATCGAGCACGGATATTTGACGATTGTGGAGGCATACACCCGGATTCCGGGAATCACTCGGCCATTTAGCTGGTACGCTGAGGTAAAAGACACTGATAACACCATCGCCACCTGCGGCACCAAAACGACAGCCGTCCCAGTAGACTAGCGGGTCGCTTCATGCGCTTGCCGCAAGCGTTTATTATCATGGTGTATCAGGAGGCGGCATTACCGTCACATCACGCAAAATTGGAAGGACACGATCGTGTTTACCCCAGTCGAAAAGGGTTGCTGCAACCCATACCGGCCTAGAAAGCCTCAGCCCGCGCTCTTGGCGTGACGCAAAGCAAGATTTCCCCTAGGGCTGCGCGGATTCTCGCGCGGCGGAAGATAGGCTGAGGTATGTCAGAAGGGATGCACGGATTCAAGGACGAGCAGCTGAGCGTCCTCGCTACGTGGAACCTGATCGAGCAGTTCAGCCCCGAGCCCATTCCCGAGCCCACCGGACGCAAACGGAGGTCGCGGCGCAATGGCCGGCGGCGTCAGGGCGAGGATTGGCGCGCCCAGCTCGAGCTGCCCTCCTCCGCACTGGGCGAGACGCCAGACGACGCAGCGGAAGACGCCGATCTGCCCGTTCGCTTCCACCGCTACCAGGGGACGGAGGCACACCGCGGCAAGGGCCGCAACGGCGGCCAGGCGCCCCTCCCCGACTATCAGGTTCTGGATCTCCGCCCGGGAATGATGCTTCCCTGGCAGGAGATCGCCGACGCCGACGCATTCGAAGGGCAATGGCGTCACACCGTCTATCTAGGTTGTTTCACCGCTGAGAACATCGCTCGCGAGCTCGAATCGATCTTCGTCGATTCGACCGACAACTTGGCCGTCGCCCGCGGAATGAGCGCGTGCGCCACGGTTCAGCTCGATTCCCTCGGCCGCGTCCTGCCGGAAACGGCCGTGCTGTCCTCTGCCGCGTGGGGAGTGGGGCGGGCCCGCGACCCCGGTCCGATCGTTCCCTGGTGGTTCCTCGGTTTCGACGCCGGCTCGAAGGAGCTTGTCAACTCGATTCGAACGTTCGAAGCTCGGCGTTCGTCGAACGGCCACCCGTCCCCGCAAACGTCAGATTCGCTCGCCGAGCTGGTCGCAATCGCCCAATCGGCCGCCGGCGTGACGCGGATTCCTTCGCTGGCAAGGCCCGCCGTGCGGATCAAGAGCGTCAGGGTCCGCGAGCCCGGCACGCCCGGAGCGCACGGCCTTCCACCCGACGTGGGAGAGGAAGACAGCCTCAACAGCCCTTTCCTCGACGAGATCGCCCTCGCCAGCGACCTCATTCGCCGAGACGACGCCGGCATGGCGCTTTCGCGCTTCCTTTCGCCCGACAGGGCGGTCAACACCGCCCGCCGGCACGACATGCGCAAGCGCAGCGCGGCCATTGACGCCCGGCTCAGCGCCAGCCGCATTCCAGCCGGCAGATGGCCCGCCGACCCTGCCCTGCACCTCTCGCGCAACCAGCAGTTCGCAGTCAATCGCGCCATGCACGAGCTCTCCGACAGGGGCGGGATCCTCGCGATCAACGGCGCGCCGGGCACGGGCAAGGCCGCCGTCGTCCGCGAGATTCTGGCCGGAAACGTCGTCGAACGCGCGCGCAGGCTTTCGCGTCTGCGCGATCCGAGAGACGCATTCACCGGCGCGATCCATACGTGGGAGGACGGCGCCTCCCGCCGCGAAGTCCCGCAGCTCAAGCCCGAGCTCACAGGTTTCGAGACCGTCGTTGTGTCAGCCGGGCCGACCGACACCCTCGCCGAAGAGTTCCTCTCGCCCTCCTTCGTGGCGAAGAAATGGCGTTCGGGCGACGCGTTCTTCAAGGGCCTCGCCGCCTACGTCAACCGAGGCCGCGTTGCTGCGGCCTCCCGTCCCGAGGACCGCCCCGTGACGGCGGGCTCCGGCCGGAAGGCCTCCGCGGACGCGCCCGCTTCGGCTCAGTCCCGGAACTCGCTGTTCGCCGGCCTGCCGATGAACGACTCTCTGCTCATAGATTCAACGGCCCTGTCGAATGCAGGGTTCCCGTTGCCTTCAGTCTCTTCGGAGGACGCCGGCGGATCCCTCCCGCCGATTGACATCGCCTCCTTCGCTCCCAAGCAGGCCCCCGGCGGCGCTTCGCTGCTGAGCAACGCGAAGCTTGCCGTCAAGCAATCCGCTTTCCACATGGGAAAGACGGATTCCTCCTCGGCGGAGGCGTCTTCAGATCCGGCGTTCTCCTTCGCCTCGGCTGCCGCTTCCTCGGCAGGTTCTCGGCTTTCCGGGGCATCGGCTATCGCGGCGTCGGCGAGCCCGGCGGGGTTCGGTTTTCCCGCTGCGGCGGGCGCGTCGACAGACGCTGCGGAGCCGGAGGATTCTGCCTTGCCGACAGAAACCGATGCGCCGGCCGAAACCGATACGCCTACGAGCGATACGCCTACGAACGAAAATGCCACCGCCGACGCGGCACAGACCGGTGCGACGGTCGATGCGACGGAGGTCGAGTCCGCGCCGTCCGCTGACTCCGCAACTTCGACGGCGCCGGGCTCGAACGCCCCCTATTCGCCGACGCAGGAACCCGCTTCGGCCGAGGCCGATCCGGCAGGCAATCCGGCGGCCGCGGGCTTGGACGTTCCCGCTGCCTCGGCGCCCCCGGCGGATTCCGCTCTCTCGGCCGCCTCGGCTGCGCCAGCCCCGTCCTCCGACTCGCCGAATCAGGGATCGCTCCCCGGTGTGGCCTCGGCGCAGTCCGCAGCCTCGCCCGCTGCATCGGCGCAGTCTGCCGCATCGGCCTTGTCCGCACCCTCGGCGCAGTCCGCAGCCTCGGCCTTGTCCGCTGCGTCGCCTTTGTCCGCAGCCTCGGCGCAGTCTGCCGCATCGGCTTTTTCCGCGCCATCGGCGTCTTCGCCCGATTCTCCCGCCGTGCTCGGCCTCGGAGAGGAATCGGGCGCCCCTGCCGCGGGCGATCGCGAGAGCGCAGCAGCCTTCCCCTCCGCGGACCGGCCTTCGGATCGCGAAGCCCCCGCCCCGGGGGCTTGGGCGATGGTCGCTGCCCAGCTCGACACCAAAGCGCAGCAGGCCGCCTTCCGTCGCGACTACTGGTTCGCGGACGGAACGGCCGGCGTCGCAGGGATGAACGCGATCCTCGAAGAACAGACGATCCGGCGCGACAACCTCAGGCTCGCCGACTGGGCGAACGCATGCGCAGCCTACGCAGAGGTGGAGAAGAAGGTCGAAGCCCTTCTCCGGCAGCGGGTCGACGCCGAAAGGCGGCGCGACACACTCGCCCAGCTCCCCACTCGCCTCGCCCGCGCCGAAGACGCGGTCTACGTTGCCGTGGCGGAGCTGCGGGAGGCGGAGGCCTCGGTTCCCGAGCTCATCGACGCGGCGGCGTCCTCCGAACGCGAGCTTCGCGCAGCGAGCGCGCTCGTCCAAAGCCAACGCCAGGAGGAGCCCGGGCTGTTCCGCAGGATCGGATCCGGAGGGGGCGCCAAGCGCGACTGGCAGGCCCGTTACGACGAGCTCAGCGCAAGAGAGGCCGCCGCCGCAGAGGCAGACGGCCTTGCCCGTGCGGCTCTGGCTCAGGCCGAAGAGCTCGTGCGCGCACGCGCCCACCGCGTCAGCGCGATTCAACAGGAACTGATCCAGATCCGCGCCGACATCCCAAGGCTCACCCGCCAATGCGAAGAGGATCGACGGCTGTGGGGAAAGTCCTATCCTGGCGCCCCGCAGAGCGAGGCAGAGCGGGAGCAGAACACCCCCTGGCTCGACGTCGAACTCGATGAGGCCCGCTCGGAGCTTTTCTTGGCCGCCCTGAAGCTGCACGCCGCCTTCCTGCGCGCGGCAGCAGAGTTCACCCACCCCGGGCTCGATGCGGCCACCGACGTCGTCGCCGGGAACTGCCCGCACAACCTCGAGCCGGAGAAACTGACCGCCGCATGGCAGCTTCTATTCCTCGCCGTTCCCCTGGTCTGCACGACCTTCACCGCCGCGGCGCGCATGTTCCATTCGATCGGGCGCGAGGCCTTCGGATGGCTCGCGGTGGACGAAGCGGCCGAGGTCCGGCCCCAGATGGCCGTGGGAACGCTCGCCCGGGCTCGACGAACCATCGCGATCGGCGACCCTCTGCGTCTGGAGCCCACCGTCGCCGTGCCGATGAAAACGAGCATGTCGATCGCCTCGATGTACGGGACGGCCCAATGGCTCGCCCCGGGGGCTTCCGTGCAAACGCTTGCCGACCGCGTCAGCAGCTACGGCACGACCCTGCGCACCGGCAAGAGGGCCGACGGAGAGCCCTCCGCGGGCCTGTGGGTCGGCATCCCGCTGCGCGTTCAAAGCCACTGCTCTGAGCCGATGCACTCGATCCTCAATGCAATCGCCTACGACGGATCGCTTTTCGCCGGCGCGGCCGGCTCGCCTACGTCGATTCCGCAAAGCGCATGGATCGACATACCCGCAGACAATCCCGGAAGCCACGTGCAGCCCCTCGAGATCGACGCCGTCAGGAAGATCCTCGACAAGCTCAGACCCGAGGGGGTTTCCGCCGACCGCATCTTCATCGTCACTCCGTTCGCCCAGGTGGCGCGCGAACTGGAAATGCTTTCCTCGATCCACTGGCCGGGCTTGAGGACTGGAACGATCCAGCGCATGCCGCGCGGCCGCTCCGAGGTGGTCATCCTCGTCTTGGGCGGCGACCCCGACCGGGCCGCGGCGAAGGTGAGGGTCACGAAGAACCCGAATCTCATCACCGCGGCGGTTGGCCGGGCGAAGGACCGCCTTTACGTCATCGGCGACCGCTCCGCCTGGTCGCAGTACCCATACCTCGACGTCGTCAGCGACCTGCTGGGCTGACACAGGGCCGACGCAAGTCGCGTGCCCCGTCGACGGCCAGACTCGCCGACGTCGACGGCCTGCTCGCCTGAACAATTCAAGCGGCATGCGGACGCGCGCGAACCCGGAGAGCGGCCGAATGCCGAAGGGACGGATTGGCCGCCTCAGTCGAGGTCGCCCGGTTCGACGACGTCGACGGCCTGCACGCCTTCTACCTCCGACAGGGCGCGAATGAGGGCGTCCTGCGGATAGGGGCCTTCGAAACGCATGACCACGCGCATTCCCGGCCCTTCCTCCGTCGTGATCGACGACGTCGAATTCACCGTGGCCCGGTACCCGTGGCGGGTTGCGGTCAGGAGGATTCGGCGCATGACGCCGTGCCCGGACTCGTATTCGATGACCGTCCGGTTGTTGTGGTGACTCGAGGGAAGCCTGTTCGACAGCGGCCCGAGCAAGAAAATGAGGGCATAATGCAGCAGAAGAACGACGATTGCAACCGGGATCATGTGGGCGCCGCACGCCATCCCCATCGCGGCGGACACCCACACCGTGGCCGCCGTCGTCAGGCCCTTGACGGTGTCGTTGTTGACGAAAATGACGCCCGCTCCGAGGAAGCCGATGCCCGAGACGATCTGCGCGGCGATTCGGGAACGGTCCAGGCCCGCCGCATCCGAGGGCGTAAACCCGTAGGCCGAGACCAGCGTGAACAGGCACGAGCCGAGGCCGACGAGCACATGCGTCTTAACGCCGGCGTTCTTCTGGTGGAATTGGCGTTCGACCCCGAGAAGCAGGCACAGAACAAAGGTCGCGACGACGGCGACGATTTGATCCGGGAGGTTGTGAAGGTCGAAGTTGCCCATGGGCGCCCCTTTGCGTGACTTCATACGGACTGAAGCTAACAGTCTACGTCGTTTGGCCTCGGAGCGGGAGAAGCGAAAACTCGGACGCGGGCGCCCCTTCAGCCGCGAACGTCTTTCACCCGCGGGCGCCTGCAGGCGCACATGCGTCGCCGCGGGGCGTCCCTTCGGCCATTCCGACCGCGGGACCGGATGGGCTTGGCCCGTCTGTCCTCACCCGCTGGCGCCGGCGATCCTCACAGCGGGACGCACCCTCGCAGACGAAATGCCGCGAGTCGGTTTCCCAAGGCGCTGGCGGACCTGGCCGTGCAGCACGGTGCCCGAGACGACGGAGCCCGAAACCGGCGCCTCCCCCGCGAACACGGTGAACGTCCACGCCTCGCGCCGCTCCGAGTCGGGCATCTCTCGGCCGCATTGGAAGGTCAGGGCGCCCCACAGCTGGCGGATCATGAGGGAACGGGTGTCAAAGCCCTCCACGGTGAAGACCTCGGACGGGGCGCCCGCGACGTCGTCATAGCTGCCCATCGCCAAACCCGCCGGCGACGTCGCCGCAACGAACAGGGTCCACGCGTCTGCCTCCTCGCAGGCATTGACACCCTCGCCGATTCTCTCGTCTAGAAAATCGGGCTTGAGCACCTCGGGCTGATCTGCTCGGACTCCCTCCGGCGCCGGGACGCGCACGTCGAATCTCGACGGATCGGGCACGAGAAGCGGCTCGAACTCCGTCGCATCGAAGAACCGAGCCGTCTGAAAACGCTCGGCGAGGCCGCGGGCCGCATCCTCGGCGGCCTTCCAGACCGTTTTGTCGAACGCCTCAGCCAGGTATCCGACGTCGGGCAGCGGGAGGCCGGCCTCCGACAAGGCCGCCGCTGCCGACGGCGCGGCAACCCAACCGGACTCGGCGAGCTTGCGCATCGCCTTCCCGCCGATCTCCATTGCGCCGGTCACAGTCTCGCAGCCGCCTCTCCCGTCAAACTGCTTCGGCCGCCGCTTGCGCGTACTCCTCGTCGGTCACCGGCCTGCCCCATTCCACGGGCCCGTCGGGGCCTTTGAGCGTCACGGCGACATGCGTCATTTCGGCGTCGGGGACAGCCCCGTGCCAGTGGCGCACTCCCGCCGGAGTGTATGCGCTCTCGCCGGTGCGGACGCGCACGGCCGGCTTGCCCTCCTCTTTGTAAAGGGCCTCTCCCGCGGTCACGACGAGCAGCTGGGCCACGGGATGGGCGTGCCAGTTGTTCCGAGCCCCCGGCTCGAACGTGACCGCGCCCGCATTGAGCAGATCGTTGTCTTCAAGCGGATACAAGTAGGCGGCGCCGGTGAACGTCCCCTCGGGAAGCCGATCGCCGCGCGGGAAAATCTGAGCGTTCACGATTCCTCATCCTCCATGCGCAGAACACTTGTTTTCATCCTAATGGAAGGCGATGGCTTTGAAAACAGGCTCAAGGCCGGCAAAAGTCGCATGCCTCGGGCGAGGCCCCGCCAGCCCCGACGCTTCGCGCTGAGCTTGAAAACGAAGCGCACCGCGCCCGCTCTTCGCCTCGCCGCGTAGAATCATTGCGCCGTTTCAACAGCTGTTTCAACAAAGGAGGAGTTCCATGTCCCAACATACCTGCGGATGCGGTCACGATCACGGCGAGAAGACCGAAAAAGCCGAGGAGGCAAAGGCGAAGGCTTCGACGTCGGCGTCAGCCTATAAGATCCTCGACACCTCCGAGGACGAAATCCTCGACGTCCACGCCATCCCGCACTTCGTCCGCCACGCGGCGATTCTCGGCGCCCTGGCCTCGCTGAACCCGGGATTCGCGCTGACGATCAAGGCGGGGCACCTGCCCGCTCCCCTTCTCGCCCAGGTCGAGCAGCTCCCGGGCTCTTTCGCCTACGAAGTCCTCGTCAACGGACCAGAGTTCTGGCTCGTGAAAATCACACGCGAAAGCCTGTGACCCCCTTTCGCCATTGGCTCACCGGCCGGGAGCGGCGGTGAGCCGCCCCGGTGAGGCCGCTGAGGCTCGGCTTTTGCCCGGTCTTCTCCCCACGCCCCGGGCCTGCCCGGTTGGCACTCCGCCCGCCCTCGGCGGGCGGCTGACGCCCACGATTGGGCCACACCCGAGGTGCCGGGCGTAGGATAGCCGGCATGAAAGTCGCATCTTCGCGCAAGAAAGGCGGCGCCGCGGCGCACGCCGGATCGGCGGGCCTCGGGTTGGCTGCCCTGGGGGTCGTCTTTGGCGACATCGGAACCAGTCCCCTATACGTTCTGCGCACGGTTTTCACGCTCGACGGCGGCGCCGTGCATCTGGACGAAGACGACATAACCGGCGTCATTTCCTGCATCATCTGGGTTCTCGTCCTCATCGTCACGATCAAGTACGTGTGTTTTGTTCTGCGCGCAGACAACGAGGGCGAGGGCGGGATTCTCGCCCTCGCCACAAGAGTCCGCCGCAGCCTGAGGCCCGGCCGGATCGCCTCCGCCGTCGCCCTCCTCGGCGTTTTCGGAGCAGCCCTGTTTTTCGGCGATTCCGTCATCACCCCCGCGATATCCGTCCTTTCCGCCGTCGAAGGCCTTGAGGTGACATTTCCCGATATGACCGAGTACGTCGTCCCAGCGGCGCTCGCGATCCTCTCCGCGCTTTTCTTGGCCCAGCGCAAGGGAACGTCGAAAATGGGAAGGGTCTTCGGCCCGATCATGCTGGCCTGGTTCGGAATTCTGGCGTGCATGGGGATTCCCCACATCGTCGGCAACCCGCGCATCCTCGTGGCGCTGTCCCCCGTGGAGACCGTCTCCTTCATCTCGCGCCACCCGGGAACCACCTTCGTCGCCCTGGGCGCCATCGTTTTGGCTGTCACAGGCGCGGAGGCCCTCTATGCAGACATCGCCCATTTCGGGCGCCGGGCCATACAGGGCACGTGGCTCGCCGTCGTCCTGCCCTCTCTGACCCTGTGCTATCTGGGCCAGGGCGCCCTCCTCATCGACAGACCGCAAGCGCTGAGCAATCCCTTCTTCATGCTCGTTCCGAGCAGCCTGACCGTGCCCCTCGTCTTCATGGCCACCTTGGCTACCCTCATCGCCTCGCAGGCGGTGATCTCGGGCGCGTACTCGATCGCGCGGCAGGCTTCCCACCTGGGCTACCTCCCGCACATGAAGGTCAAGCACACCTCGGCCACCGAGTCAGGCCAGATCTACCTTCCGGCCGTCAATCTGCTGCTTTTCGTCTCCGTCGCATCGATCATCCTCATTTTCCAGGACTCCGAGCGGCTCTCCGCAGCTTACGGACTGGCGGTCACCACGGATTTCCTTCTGACGACGTCGCTCCTGTTGCTGCTCACCCGGGCGGGCTGGCGCTGGCCAGGATGGGCGACGGGTTTGGCCGCCGCGGTGCTCCTGGCCGTGGAACTTCCACTTTTCGCGGCAAACGTCACGAAGATCGCGACGGGCGGCTGGCTTCCGCTCTCGATCGCGACGTTCATGCTCGTTGTCATGACCACCTGGAGGCGCGGCGAGGAACTCGTGACGCATTCGCGCAGAGCCGGCGAAGGAAGCCTTTCCGAGTACCTCCAGGGTTTGGCGGCCTCCGCCATTCGGCGAATCCCCGGAACAGCCATCTACCCCCATTCGATGCTCACAACCACGCCCCTCGCATTGAGGAAGAACACGGAGATCAATCGAGTGCTGCACGACAACGTCGTCATCGTCTCGATCAAGACCCTTCCCACACCACACGTTCCGCGTTCTAAGCGGGTGATTCTAGACGAGATCGCCTCGCCGGTGCGAGGCGTCACGCATATGACCGTCCGCTACGGATTCATGGACGAACGCGACCTGACGGAGACCATCCGCCACGGCCAGCGGACCCTCAAACTTTCCTGGAGGCTCGACGACGAAGTCTTCTTCATGCTCTCCCACATCCACATCATGGAAGGGAGCAAACGCTCGATGTGGAAATGGCGCAAGAAGCTCTTCATCGGCCTTTCCCGCGTTTCGGCCTCCCCCTCGTGGGTGAACAAGCTCCCCAAGGACAGAACGGCGGAGATATCGATGCGCGTCCTGATCTAGACCCGTGCGGCGCGCGCATGCGAAGGAGCCCCCGCGTGAAGGGCGCCCCGCCGCACGAGCAGAGCCCCGCGTGAAAGGAGGCCCGTCCGAAGCGCGCCCCGCCACATGAGGCAGAGTCCCGCGTGAAAAGCGCCCCATGCGAAGCACGCCCGTCGCGCGAAAACTGCCGTTGCCCCGACTGCGTCGAAGAGCCCCTCCGCGGCTTCACCGGGGCGGCCCTGAGTAAACGTCCTGCATCCACTGGACGCTCGCCTTCGGGTCGACGGCGAGCACGGCCTCCTCGGCCTCGTCGTAAACGGACTCGACGCTGTCCGGCCCATCCTGTCCGCCCGAGAGGATCGAGAGGCGAACGCATCCCGAGTCCTCCCAGCGCCGGACCGACGCCCCTCCCCACAGTCCGAAGGCTTCGCGAGACCCTCGGCCTTCCGGGTCGGGGGTGAGCCCGAGCATCCACGCATCGAGCGCATCCCGCACAGCCTTCCAGGCATTCGCCGACGGCGCCGGGGCGCAAACCTCCGTTGGAGAGCGTGGAGCGACCGCTTCCCGGGCACCCGCCGACGGCACGATTTTCACCGACACTTCGACGAGGCAATCTTCGGTCCAACCTTCGACGCCGCCCGCCCACCCGGGTCTGACCTTCGCCGTCGCGCGCCGCCAACCGCCTCGCCGTTCGGACGCACCCCTGCCGCCCCTGCGAGCATCGCCAGCACCGTCGTTCCGAATGCCGTCTTTCTGGCCGTCGACGTTTCCGCCCACGGAGTCCAGACAGCTTTCGCCGCCTCCAAGTCCATCGGCGTTCCTGTGCCCGCCCTTGCCCGCGCGGCCCCGGCAGCTTTCGCCGTCCCTGGCGCTGTCGCTTCTGTTTCCCATGCCGCCATTATCCAGCCAGAGTCTAAGCGCCGCTCGGCTCGCATCGACCAGGGTGCTCTGACCGAGCCCATCGACGGGCTGGTCAAAACGAAGAAGCGCGACGGGCTTGCCGGAACAAGACGACAAGACGGCGACGGCGATCCGCCTCCTGTGCAAAACCGACGCAGCCTGTATGCTTGGCAACATGACCGAACTTGGAGTCACAGGAGAGCATACAACCGACGGAATCCCGCACGGTTCAACAAGTCTCACCCCTTTTCTCGCCATCATCGGCGCGGAGGAGGCCTTGGACTTCTATCGCTCGGTGTTCGACGCTCGGATAGTCGATGTCACGGAATTCGACGGCGTGGTGGTCCACGCCGAGCTCGACTTCGGGAGCGGCAAGCTGCAGGTGGGCGAACCCAATCCCGAGTACGGCCTGGTCCCGCCGCCTTCGGAGGGCGCCTGCTATTCCTTGGGCCTGTACTGTCCCAACGTCGACGACGTCGTGTCGAGGGCCCTCGCTGCGGGCGCAACCCTGCGCGAAGAGCCGAGCACCTTCATCTCAGGCGACCGCTACGCTTCGATTCTCGACCCGTTCGGCGTGCGATGGTCGATCATGTCCAGGGTCGAAGACATATCCGAAAGCGAGAGCGCTCGGCGCGTGGCCGAGTGGGCCGCCGGGCGCGCCACGAGCTGACCGAATTGTTTCACTGACCAATCTCTCTTTTGCGGACTGCGCTCGCACCCCGAAGCGCTCCGCCTTCTAACCGATCGAAACCGACACTCGCCCTCAGAGAGCCGAGCCGCCTTTGCGCCGACCGCGCCCGCGCGCGAAACCTACGCCGACCTGCTCGCCTGGGCGCTGGAGGATTCCATAGATTGCGCGGGGCATTCGGGGCTGACCGACGCCGAGGAACGCGAGCTCCTCGACGCCCTCGACCGAGGCTGACGGCCTGCCGGCCCGAGCCGAGTGCGGCCCACAGGCTCCCCTCGGATTCAGCGAGTGCGGACGCCGCGAATGACTATGGCGGGTATCACGGCCAGTGCCGCGGACGCCCCGCCAAGCCACGCGAAGCTGCCCGTCGCCGTGAGGATCACAGCTCCCGCCGACGAAGCCGCAAACTGCGCAAAGTATTGAGCGGCGCCGTTGAGCGCCAACGCGGTCCCTTGCAATCGCGGGTTGAGAGTGGCGGCGAGAGTCATGAATGCGGGCTGCGCAGCGACGACGCCGACGCTCCAGACCATCTGCCCGAGTACGGTCACGGCCACGGGGCCCGGCGAGAAGACGACCGCCGTCACACCAAGGGCGGCGGTGCCTCCCGCCACCGCCGTATAGGAGGCGGCGTCCCATCGCGCGAGCAGACGCCCGCCCACGACCGCGCCGACGATTCCCGCCGCGCCCGCCGCGAGCGTCACCCAGGACATTTCGGCCGCCCCGAAGCCGTAGCGGTCCTCGTAGAACGCCCCGATCGACGTGTACGCGACGGCGAATCCTGCGTGCCACAAACCGGTGCTCAGAAGAAGGAAAAGAAGCCCGCGATGGGTCAGCGCCGCCTTCAGCATTCCTGCGACGGCAGCGGAGGCGCCGCCTCGCGGCCCGTCGCCCGTCGCGGATTCGCCGCCGCCCGCGCGCCCATCGGCCTTCCGCGATACGACGCCGGAGAAAACCCGGACCGCCGGGAACATTGCGAGAAAGCCGGGAATGGCAATGAGAAGGAAGGTCCACTGCCAGCCGACGGCGGAGGCCAGAAGCGACCCGATCGGAACTCCGACGACGGTGGCCGACAGCAGCATGCCTGTGACCACTCCGACATTCGCGCCGCGCGTTTGCGGCGTCGAACGGCTGACGACCTCGCCGAAGACCGTCGGCATGACCATCCCCGCGCCAAGCCCCGCGAGCGCGCGGCAGGCGAGGCCCATCGCGAGATTCGGCGCAGCGAAGGTCAAAGCCGTGCCCGCCCCGAAGACGGCCAATCCCGCGACGGCAACCGGCCGGCGACCCCGATAGTCCGCCAGCGCCCCGAAGAAAGGACTCGTGGCTGCGTACGCCAGGGCGTATGCGGCCACGAGGAGGGCGGAGAGCGAGGCGGAAGCGCCCCAGCTTTCGAGTATTTCGGGGGCGATCGGGGCGACGACCATGGAGTCGCAGCCTACGAGGAAGGCGACGGCGCCGCCCAGAATCACGGCCGGGCGCGCTGTTCCCGAGCCGTTCCTTTTGCCCGCGGGATTTCCAGCTTCGTTGGCTGAAGGCTTTCCGCCATGCCCGGCACGCCCTCTCCCCGCGGGATTTCCAGCTTCGTTGGCTGAAGGCTTTCCGCCATGCCCGGCACGCCCTCTCCCCGCGGGACTTCCAGCTTCGTTGGCCGAAGGCTTTCCACCGCGCCCGGCACGCCCCATCTCGGCCTCGGAGACATCTGCGGCGCCCTTCGGATCTTCCGCTGTCTCTTTGCCGCTGCACGCCTCGTTCTCCGTGTGACTCATTTTCAACACATCCTTTGTTCGATGTTCGACGAAGATAGAACAACGGTAATGCAATACTAGAGGAATGGCAAGGAGTGTTCATCCCGACCTCGCGGACGTGCCCCTGACCGCGGTGCTCGCGGCGCTTTCGGATCCGCTGAGGCTCGGCGTGGTTCGCCTGCTCGCAGACGGGTCCGAAAGGCAATGGGGCGAGTTCGATGCGCCCGTCTCCAAATCGACGCTTAGCCACCACATGAAGGTGCTGCGAACCGCGGGGATCACGGCCACGCGGGCCGAAGGGACCAGATGCTACGTCCATCTGCGGCGCGAGGAGCTAGACGAAAGGTTCCCCGGCCTCCTCGGCTCGATCCTCGACGCGCAAGGCCAAGGGGCGGCGCCGGTCAAGCTCAGGTAGCGCGACGTTTCGCATCGCGTCGTCGTAGCGGACGCCGACGCCTCGGGCACGCCGCGCCATGCGCCTACGGCGAACCGAGACCCGACCGCCAGGGCCTGTGCCCGATCGCACGGGCGAGCCGCCGCATACGGCCTACGAGAGGAGGCTGATGCGCTCGCGCACGTGCTTGCCGGCCTCTATCTCATCGATCAGGCCGATAGCGTAGTCCGCATAGCTCATGGCACTCTCGCCGTTCGAATTCAACGTGAACTCCTCCCCCGCCAAAATGTAGGATCCGGTTCGCTCGCCGTCGGCCCGGAAATCGAGGGGCGGGCTGACGTAGGTCCACGCAACGTCTCCGCGCGTGCGCAGATAGTCGAGCCCGTCGGCCATCGCGGAGGCCACAGGCTTGAACTGCTCGGGCATCTGAGGGCTTTCCAGCACCCGGGTCGTGTGATCGCCGTCGATGTACAGGCTTCCGGCGCTGCCGACCACGACCAGCCGCGTCGCGGTCCCTGCGAGGATCGATGCAAGATGCTCGAGGTGACGCTTATGCAGCGGGAGGTCCTCAGGCCTCGACGTTCCGAATGCGTCGACGACGGCGTCAAAACCCGCTAGATCGCCCGCCGTCAGGTCGAAGACGTCGCGCACCAGGGCGCGCCCGGCGGGGGTCTCGACGTCTCGGCGGACGACTGCCGTGACGTCGTGCCCGCGGGCGGCCGCTTCGCGTGCGATGAGAGAACCGGATTTTCCGTTCGCTCCGATGACGCCGATCTTCAGCGGCCCGCAAGGCATTTCGGCCTCGGGCGTTTCAGCTGCGGCTGTTTTCATGACGCTCCTTTTCATGGCGCTCTTTTGAATGGGCTTGCGGAACCAGGCTAAGGTTCTCGGTGTAAATTTGAAAGAAGGCACTTTAAAGTGCTGTAGGAACCTACAGGAAACCAATGCGGAATATGAACGAAAATCAAGCATCGCATACGCAAGGGCGCCAGCTGCGGGAGTCGGAGGCCGTGTCAGAAGAGCCGCGCCCGCGGCCCCAGGCTTCGCAGCCCGCGCAGAAAACGGCGGCCCATGCCGCGCACGCGCACTCCCGGCCCGACCCTCAGGAGACCCGCACCCCTCGGCAGGCACACTCCCCTCGGGAGGATCAAGCCGCGGACGGTCTCCCGGACTGCCCTGTGGAAGTCGCGCTCGGCTTCATCTCCAGCCGGTGGCGCATCCTCATCATTCGGGACCTGCTCAAGGGCACATGCAGATTCAGCGAATTGCAGCGTTCCGTACGCGGAATCTCGCAGAAGATGCTCACATCCAATCTGCGCGCGATGGCCGATTGCGGGCTGGTCACGCGAACCGCCTATGCCGAGGTCCCGCCTAGAGTCGAATACGCGCTCACGGAGCTGGGCATGAGCCTCTCCCCCGTCTTCGCCGCCCTCGAATCTTGGGGCGAAGAGTACAAAGAGAGGGTTGCGTCGCAGGCATGCGGCGCGACCGAGGGAAAGTAACCGAGGGAAAGCAAAGGCACGGAAAGAAAGGCTGGGCGAAACAACATGAAAGCCGTGGTGGTTTACGAGGCCGGCGGACCGGAGGCCCTCCAGTGCCGCGAAGTCCCGACGCCCGAAGCGCGCCCCGGGTGGACGCTCGTCAAAGTCCGCGGCGTCGGCGTCAACCATTCCGAGATCTTTACGCGCGAAGGCAAATCGCCGTCGGTTTCGTTCCCCCGCATTCTAGGAATCGAGTGCGTCGGGCAGGTGGAACGCACATTCAACCCCCGCCTCCACGCGGGCCAGACGGTCGTTTCCATCATGGGCGAGATGGGGCGCGCTTTCGACGGCGGTTACGCGCAGTACGCGCTCCTGCCCGACGAACAGGTCTACCCGGTCTCCACATCCCTGCCGTGGGAGCAACTGGCCGCTGTCCCCGAGACCTACTACACCGCCTTCGGTTCGTTGGAAAGGCTTCGCATTGAGGACGGCGACGACGTGCTGGTGCGCGGGGCGACGTCGGGAGTGGGGGTCGCGTTCTTGAAACTCGTGAAGGCCCTTTACCCCTCGTGCCGCGTCGCAGGCTCGACGCGCAGCGCGCAAAAGGGCGAACGCCTCCTCGGTGAGGGGTTCGACCGCTGCGTCGTCGACGATCGCAATGCGCTGAAGATGGAAGACTCCTTCGATGCGATCCTCGATCTGGTCGGCCCGGCGGCGGCACAAGACACCTTCGCCCACATCAGGCCGGGCGGAACCGTGTGCATCACAGGGTTGCTCGGCGGGCAGTGGACCCTTGACGGCTTCGACCCCATCGTGGACACAAACGGGGGATGCCTGACTGGATTCTATTCAGGCGACGTCGACGGCGAAAGACTGCAAGCGCTCATCTCGACGATCGAGGACCGCCGGATCGACGTGAAGCCGGAGCGGACGTTCCGCCTGAGCGAGATGCGGCAAGCCCACGCATACCTTGCCTCCCGAGATTCCTTCGGCAAAGCCGTGGCCATCCCGGAATTCGACGAATGAGCCCGCTCCGAGCCTGGGCAATGTCGATGGCCGGCTCGGAGAGGTCGTCGATGGCCAGCTCGGAGCGGTCAAAGAAATCGAAGACCACAAGGAAGCCTGTAAGCGGTCACGCGGGCAAGAAAGCGGACCAATTAAGCGTAATCGATATTGCGATCGGGTTGCAGACGCTGAAAACGATCGCCAGGATCGAGTAAACCTTGTTTCTTGCCTTTCCCTCTTTCGAGGAGAAAACCAGGCCGACAATTCCCAGGGCCAATCCTGCAACGGCCCAAACCCCGGCAAACAGCATCAGGACGGCGAAGAGGAAGAAGTTGGCCATCCCGCCGTCGTCGGGAAACGCGCCAGGATCGGCGAGCGGCGCTTCAAAGAAATCATGGATGCCTTTCCTGAAGAGAAGCACCGCTGCGACGTTCGCGATCAAAGCGGAAACGGACACCCAGAATCCGGCCACCCCCAGCGACCCGCGCGAGCGCTTCGCAGGCTTTTTGCCGCCCCACGCGCTTCCTCCGACCGGACGTGGCGCCTGGGCATCGGTGTAAAAGTCGCCCGGCTGCTGCTGATTCCAATCATATCCAGGATGACTGGCGCCGCCGTAGCTGCTGTTTTCGTACATTTTCATTCCTTCCCATTTGCCGTCAAGTTTTGTTTGCGCATCCGAAACGGATGGAGTGAAGACTTCTTGCATTCTATCTAGAGACGCCCCGCCCAAAAAACGAATGGCTGGGGCGAAGTCCACCCCTGTCTCATCCCAAACTCCGCCCTTGCCGACGTTCAATGTTCGCGCTAGTCGAGTACCAGGATCCGCGCGTCCCCACTGCCGCCTTTTTCAAGCAGAGTGTCCTATTTTCATGCAGACTGGCATTGCGCAGAGGCGAAAGCATACGTACGATGAAGCGGGTCAGCCCGTCGTCTCCAGAGGGTCGTCGACTTCGTCCGAAAGGCGAGGCCCTCGGGGCAATTGCGAGGCCCTCGGGGCAATTCCACGCGAGTGAGCCGAATGCTCCCGGGCCCGGAAGCACGGGACCTGGAACAAGGATGGACAACAAAGAAGCGCGAGCCTAGGCAAATGGAACTGAAGTCTGAGTACATGTTGTTGAGCGCGCCGTATCGCTTTGAATTGCATCATCTCACGCCCCTCGCTCCGAGCGTGGTAGCCGAGGACCTGCTGTCGGTCGCGATACCTCAGCGCGCGTCCGAAAGCCGCGATTCGGCGATGAAGGACCTGACCGAGTGCGCAATGAGAAAGCTTGCCGCAGCAGACGAGAGGGCCGGAACGGAAGACGGCGCGTCCGCACTGCGGCTCATCGCGGACGTCTACGGAAGATTTCCCGACGAGGCGCGCATTTCGAACGATCTTTCCTTTGCTGTGAAAGAGATGTATCTTCCCGGGTCCGACGGCGGCGCCGGTGAGGCCGCCGTCGGGTCCGCGGCACAGGCCTCCGATGCGCCGCGGACCCCGGATTCGACGCAAACTCTCGATTCGGTCCGCGCCCTCGCGCCGCGCCTGGGCCCATTCGAAAAACTCGGCGTCAAGAAGGCGAACGAGGCCGCGAAGGAGAGCCTCGCATTCCAGCCCGCGAACCTCGCAATCGATCAGACGAGCCGCGCGGCCTCCTCCAAGCAGTGGAGGGTTCCCGCGTGGCTCATGGCAGTCGCCGACAACCGCGGCCCCCTGGGCTTGAACGACGCCTTCGTCGTCTTTCTGCTGTCTGCGGCCTATAGTTCGCGGCTCATCGACGACGAGGCAGCGGCGGAAGCGATCGAACATTATGGAGGGAAAATCGCCGCTTTATACACGGGATGGGAGCAGTTCTTTGCCTCGTGCGCTTTGGGCGCCATCCTTGCCGGCGAACCGTCAAACGGCGACTCGAATGACGGGAGTCTGTTGAGCGCCGTCTACGGCTTCGCGGTCTCGCCCGCCCCCGTGTTCGAAGCCGCCGAGTTTTGGCCTCGCCCTAACCTGAGCTGGCTCGCCGAGAATCTGGCGCCCCTGTTGCCCGCGCAGACGCTCGCCGAATACAAGGCGCACGTCAATGCCGTGAAACCCCCTGCGCCGAAGGCCTCGCATGCTCTCGGCCCCCAACGGTTCGCGTCCCGCATCCTCTTCGAGGAGGCAAGACGGGTCCTCGCCCACAATTCGGCCAGCCAGGCCGAGTACAGGCGCTGCTGCGAAGCCGCCGACGGCATCTGGGCTGAGACGGCGCGCCGCCACGGGGTGGACTTCATTCTTCTCGACCCCGCCAACGCCGCAGCCGTCCATCTGCCCGACCTGTCTCGCAAGAAAGGCTCGGAACCCGCGCACTCGAACCGGTTTTGGCCGGCTTTCAAGGCACTCAAGGACGAAGTCGAGGGCGTGCCTTTCGCCTGGATGGACTGCCCCGGACCCGCGGGCTTCCTCATGACGTCGTCGTGCGTCTACCGAGTCGCGCGCGAAACGAAGGCCGCGACTTCGACGACGACGCAGATCCCCTGGGACCGAACGGAATTCCGATGCACGGCAACCGACTCGAACCGCATAGCGATTTCGATCGGCGGCGAGGCGACGCGTGAACTGAACGTCGACTACGAGGCGTTGGGCCTGCCCGGCGCCTACCGCAACAAGGACCCGGAAATCGTGGCCGCCGTGCTCAACCCTCACATTGAGCGGCTCGATTCCTTCTTCGCCGACCTCCCATGGCGGGTCATGGACTGGCAGTGGCACGAAGGGTGAGGCCGCAGGAAGGTGCGCGGGGCGGCGAGCTCCTTCCCCTGCAGCGGCGGGCGCTCTGCCCTGCGGCAGGCACCCAAGCGGCGGTCGAAGCCTGTCCCGGCTCAGCCGTCCGGATGCGTCATCTGACGGCCCAGCTCGGAAGGCCCACCATGTAGCTCTCGATCGGCCCTTGACCGAAGTTGTCGGCGAAGACGATTCTGCTCAGATCTCGCGAGGCGCTCGCCTGCGGCTTGAAGAAATCCGGGTCGCTGACCGCTTGGGGGGCCGCGTCCTTCGACGAGCCGCCGATCGCGGAAGCGTTCGTTCGAACGTTGGCCACGCTCAGCGCCTGCCCGCCGGCTTTCAACTCGACCAGCCACACCTTCCGGTATTCGGCTCGCTCCTGGGGCGCCGCTTCGTCCGAAACGTCGTCTTTCTTCTCCCCATACGTCGAGACCACGGCCCACCCGGGCTTGTCGTACGCCTGTCCGCTGATGTCCAACGTATAGTTTTCGCCGTTGGCGGGGTACAGGCTGCGCAGGTCGATGCGCTCGTGGGAGTCGAGATCGGTGGCGGAGAGTTGGTTTTTGCTGTAGTCGGCAAAAACGTAATAGTCCTGCTTTTGTGGGCCGTATGCCATGTCCGCGTGCTTCGACGTCGTCGGAAGCTCGAAAGAATCCTTGAGGTCGCGGGTGTAGACGCGCGTTCCTCCGGCGTCCCCGGGCCACGAGACGACGACGTGCCTCCCGCTGGGCGAGGCGCTGACATAGTCTGGGGAAGCTCCGGGCCTAGGGAAGTTCTTGGCGTCCAGCGTGCCGACGATTCGCTTGTCCTTGACGTCGAGCACGACCAGGCCATAGACGTTCCTGGTCCGAGTCGCCTCGTCGTGCCTCGTCGCGATGAGGGCGAGATAACGACCGTCGGCGCTGGTCATGCTCCGGCCTTTCGTTGAAAACGACGTGGCCTGAGACCACGGCGTCCTGCCCGAGAAATCGAACATGACTTCGCCTTTTTCGGTCTCGACATTGTACGTCCACCACGTAGTCCCGCCGTCGCGCAAAGTGAAGTGCAGCAGGTTCGGATTCGAAGCGTGCCAGATCGGCTCGCAATTGCCCTTGAGTTCGCCGAGTTTCTTGATCTGTTTGAATGTGGCGGCGTCGTAGAGGTACCAGGCGCCCTGCCCGTCGCGCGCGATGAAACGAGTGTTGTCGGCGTTGAAGGCCTGCTTGCGCGAGTTGTCGTGGCGCACAAAGCTGCCCTCGGCCTTGCTGGCGTCCGTCGCCCGATAGATGAGAGTTTTGTTTACGGGATCGAGCGCCGCCGACTTCTTCAGGTCGTCCGCGACAGCGGGCTTTTCCATGGCGCCCGCAGGGTCTGCAGACAGAGCCGCGAGACCGAAATCCCGATCGTAAAGCGAGTCGAAAGGGTTCGACGGCTTGGGTTCCTCGGGTTTGACGGCCGTCCTCGTGAAATCGTCCGAGGGGGAGGGAGCGCCCCGGCGACCCGAGGACGCCGTCGGCTTAGCTTCGCCAGCCTTGTGTCCGCTTGCCTCGGCACGGGCGACGGGCGACGTCGAAACCCCCGGGCTCGGCGACTGCCCCGGTCCCGTCGAGGAACTGTCCGCGTCCGATCCGCGGCAGCCCGCCAGAACAAGCACCGCAGCGACGCAAACGGCGCCGACACGCGCCGAAGAAAGGGGCCAGGTGCTCATAACTCAACGCTACTTTCCGCCATGGACGCGGGCAAGGCAAAGATAGTACGGTTTTCAATGAATTTCGTCATCCCCCTTGCGGGATGCCCTGCCCCTACGGACCGAAGGCCCAGGATCGGGAGCCGGAAGGATCGATCGGGAGCCGAAAAGATCAAAAGCCCCGGTCATTCGCGCGGCCGGGAAGGCGAAATCCGCCCCCGCGCGGGAATGACCGATTTCATGAGCCTGTTGCCTTTCCTTCCGGTTCCGACGAAGGACGCAAGCAGCGAACGCCCCCATGGGCGCTTGAAAACCGACATGGCAAGGGCTCGCGCCGTCCCGCCTGCCCTGCCCGCCGGGGTGAAGAACGCCCTGTTGCGCGCACCGACTTTCTGGTAGTGCCTGATGAACGGACGCGACCTGGCCTCCCACTCTTCGAGGGCCCCCTCGACGTCGCCCTTCCTCTGACCGATGATCGCGGTCAGCAAATTCGCACTCGCCAGCGCGGTGGAGGCCCCCATCCGCGAGTACAGGGTCAGGCACCATCCGGCGTCGCCCATGAGCACGACTCGCCCCTTGTGCCATCGGTCCATCCGGACCTGCACGGCCTCGTCGAAAAGGCTCTCGTCGGCGCGTTCGAGCTGATCGATCGCGGCCTTGACCTGCGGGGCCGCTCGCGGGCCGTACACCTCGCGGATTCGAGCGGCAGGCGAGGCGGCCGCGAACTCGGCGGCGACGTCGTCGGCCTTGTAGCTGAACATGACGGTGGCCGGACGATCCTTGAAGGGAAACACCCAGAGCGATTTGCCGGCCTCGGCGAAGGTCGCGCCTTGGCCGCGTTCGAGCCCCGGAAGATCCTCGGGAATCTGGGAGGCGACGATCATGTATCCCAAATGGCGAATGTATTTCTCATCCGGCCCGAAGACCAGTTTGCGGACCGTTGAATGCACGCCGTCGGCGCCCACCAACAGGTCGTAGCGCTCGCGGCTTTCCGTGCCGTCCGAAGAGTCTTTGAGCCACACGTCGACGCCGGCGCCGTCCTGCTCGACGCGCGTCGGCACGGTCGAATACCGCACGTCGACCTTCGGATCAAGCGCATCGATCGCCTCGTAGGCGGCGTTTTCAATGTCGCTGCGGAGCAAGAGCCACGGGTCGCCCGGAAGGTCGCCGAAACCGAGTCCCCGACGTTTTTCGCCGTTTTTGCCCAGTGCGTAGTTGTTTCGAACTTTGGGCGCCCTGTTGCGCATTCCATCGAATCCCAGCTGTTTCGCAGCCACTTTGCCGGCGGCGAAGAGCCCGACGAAGTAGCCTCCGCGGCGACGCTCGGGGGCGCGCTCGACGACGGTAACGTCCCAGCCGCATTCGTGCAGGCCCTTGGCCATAGCCATGCCGGAAATCCCGAGCCCGACGATCAGTGCGCGCTGTGAGTCGTTTCGTTCCTTCATGACTCGAACATAAACGATCCCGATGAGGTTCCACTGCGGGCATCCACAATGCGAGCGCAGGCGCGTCGCGGGCGCCTGCCCGGCAAAAGCCCGCTCGGGAAAGCGCCTCTTCGCTGCGCGCGTCTGATACGCGCATCTGAATCGCTGACAATCGTCACTCGAAGCCCCCTCCGATGGACTGCGCGGCGCCCGACCCGTTACAGTTCCAATAGAAAATTTCACGGGTAAACCGCACATGAACGCCAAAGGCATGCAGACGGACCGGCGCTCGGGCCCACGGGCCTAGGCGTTTTCCGGGCGCCCTGTGAATCGCCGATGAGAAGGACAAGGGATTTGACGAGCGAGCAGCCGACGACAGCGAACAGCGCCTCGGACGGCGCGGCGCCGGAGGGGCGCATGCCGTCGGGGAAATCCATGCAAGAAGGGCGCATGCCAGAAGAGCACGCGCTCGACGGTGTGACATCGGACGGGCATTCGGTGATGTCGGACGGGACGCTCGCAGCGACTGAGAACCCGACGGGCGCGAGCGGCAAGAAGGGCCCGAGTCGGGCCAAGGAGCTCGGCGCGCGCATCCTGGTGTTCACTGTGCAGGCTTTTGCCGTGTGGCAGGCGGTCGCCCTGCTCCTGCTGGCCTTCGTTCCAGATTTCGTCTACGACGTCGCCCGCGTCCTCAATGTGACGAACATCCCCTCCTACCCGACCCTGTTGTCCTTCTTCCTGCTCACATTCCTTTCGCTGGGGCTTTTGCGGCGTCAGCGCGCCGCGCTGTGGCTGTCTGTGGCGATGTGGCAGATCTCCGTGATCGTCACACTGGCGGTCGCAACCGTCCTTTCTCACATCAACTCGGGCTCTTCTGAGCGATTCCGCCCACACGGCTGGCATTATCTCGTGTCCGTCGCATTCGCTTTGTTCGTCGTCGCGAGCGCCTTCTGGATGCGCAGCGCCTTTCCGGCCCGCTTGGCCCCCGGAGCTTTGCGGCGGGCGTGCCTCGTCATCGTTTTGGGGTTCGCGACGTCGGCCGGATTCGCCTTTTTTGCCCTGGAAACGGCAGGGTTCGGCAGACTTCCCTTCCACCACGCGGTCAACTGGAGCATTTCCGTGGCGCTCGGCCTTCCGTCCGACCAGCGCCCCTTCCGCTCCCCCATCGAAGGTCCGTACTGGGTGGAGACGGCATCGGGAGTCATCTCGGTTGCGACTCTCGTGTTGGCCATCGCCGTCTTCCTCCGCGCCGCGCCGCAGAACGCCCAAAGGGATTACGACGACGAACTGGCGGTGCGGCGGCTCCTCGTCGTCGGCGGCTCGGCGGATTCGCTCGGGTACTTCGCGACTCGGGACGATCGGCGAACGGTCTTCTCCCCCGACGGCAAGGCCGCCCTGTCGTTTCGCGTGGTCTTCGGCGTGTGCTTGGCCGCGGGCGATCCCATCGGAGACAGGCAATCATGGCCCCAGGCAATTGCGAAATGGCTGGAGCACGCGCGTTCCTACGGCTGGGTTCCCGGAGTCATCTCAGCCAGCGAAGACGGGGCGAGGGCGTACCGCGCCCAGGGGCTTAGGGCGATCGTCCTGGGCGACGAAGCCGTCATCGACGTCGCCTCCTTCCGGCTCGGAAGCCCGGAGTTGCGAGCCGTCCGCAAGGCGATCGCGGGGCCGACGAACGCCGGATACCGGGTGCAGGTTCGACGTCAGTCGGAGATTCCCGCGGACGAGCTGGCGGAGCTCGTCGAGATCGCCGACGTGTGGCGGCGCGGCGGCCCGGAACGGGGTTTTTCCATGGCGTCCGGGCGGATCGGCGATCCGCGCGACGGGCGCACGGTGATCGTCACCGCACACACGGCCGAGGGCCATGTGTGCGGCCTCCTGTCTTTCGTCCCGTGGGGCCGCCGGGACGTCTCTTTGGATCTTATGCGGCGTTCCCCGGCCGCGGTGTCCGGCGTCACTGAGCTCATGGTCACCCAGCTGATCGCGAATGCCGACAGGCTCGGAATCACGCAAATCTCTTTGAACTTCGCGATGTTCCGGGAATCCTTCGCCCGCGGCGAGCGCATCGGCGCCTCCCCGCTGGAGAAGCTCAACCGGAAGGTTTTGGTCTTCGCCTCGCGCTGGTGGCAGCTTCACTCTCTCTACCAGTCGAACGAAAAGTACCTGCCGCAATGGCGCCCGCGCCTGCTTTGCTACGGCAGCACGGCGCAGCTGACCCAGGTGCTCATCGCCGTCGGGCAGGCCGAAGGCTTCGTCCCCGAGCTTCCCCGCACCTTCCAACGCCGCTCCCGAGCATCGCAGCTCAACCTCCCGGAGACCGCGGCAAAGCTGGCCGAGGCCGTGCGCAAACAGGAAGAGGAGCTTTTCACGCCGACCGTGCCGGAGCGGCGGCTTTCCGAGCAGCAGCGTATTCGCAGGGAGAAGTTGGCGCGCCTGATCGACGCCGGCATCGACCCCTATCCCGCCAGCGTGCCGAGAAGCCACGCGCTCAGCGACGTGAGGGACGATTCGGGGGCCGTCTCGGTGGTCGGACGCGTTGTGCGAGTGCGCGACCACGGCGGCGTTCTTTTTGCGGACCTGCGCGAGGGAGGCGTGGAACTCCAGGTCATGTTCACCGCCGACCGCCCCGAAGCAGGACTCGCGCTCTGGAGGGAGACCGTCGATCCCGGCGACCTCGTCAGCGTTGCGGGCACGGCTTGCCGCAGCCGCTCCGGCGAGCTCAGCGTCCATGCGGAGAGCTGGAGCATGGCCGCGAAATGCCTCACCCCTCCCCCTGACAAACACCGGGGGCTGCGCGACGCCGAAGTACGCGTGCGGCAACGCCACATGGACCTTGCGCTCGGCGGAGAGGCGCGACGCCGCCTTCTCGCGCGCAGCGCGGCCGTGCGGGCGATCCGGGGAAGGCTTGCCGAGCACGGCTTCGTCGAAGTCGAAACGCCGATGCTCAATCGCATCCACGGCGGGGCGAACGCGCGGCCGTTCTCAACGCATATCAACGCCTACGACCTCGATTTGACCTTGAGGATCGCGCCCGAGCTATATCTCAAGCGGCTGTGCGTCGGCGGATTCGAGAAGATCTTCGAGATCGGCAAGAATTTCCGCAACGAGGGCGCGGACTCCACGCACAACCCCGAGTTCACGGCCCTGGAAGCCTATGAGGCGCACGGCGACTACACGACGATGCGCAGGCTCGCCGAGGATCTCATTCGGACGGCGGCGTGGGCGGTCCACGGAAAGGCCGTCGCGCCCGCACCCGACGGCGGCGTCGTGAGCCTGGACGGCGAATGGCCTGTTGTATCCGTGCACGCGGCGGTCTCGCGGGCCGTCGGCGCCGACGTCACCCCGGACACGCCCGCGGACGAGCTTCAGCGGCTGTGCCGGGAGCGAGGCATCCGCTATGCCGCCTCGATGACCGCGGGAGACCTCGTGAGCGAGCTCTACGAGGAGCTCGTCGAAGGCAGTACGACCGCCCCCACGTTCTACACGGACTTCCCGGTGGAGACCTCGCCGCTGACGCGGCGCCATCGAGACGATCCGCGCCTGGCCGAACGCTGGGACCTCGTCGCATTCGGCATGGAGCTCGGCACCGCCTACACCGAGCTGACCGACCCGATCGATCAGCGCCAGCGGCTCACCGAGCAGTCCTTGCGGGCAGCGGCCGGCGACCCCGAGGCCATGGAGGTCGACGAAGAGTTCCTTTCGGCCCTCGAATTCGGGATGCCCCCCACCGGCGGCCTCGGCCTGGGCATCGACCGGATAGCGATGTTCCTGCTGGGCGCTTCGATTCGCGAGACCCTCGCTTTCCCGTTCGTCCGCCCGGAGGCTCGCCCCGCCCGCTGACGATCGGAAGCCCGCCTCGCCAACTTGAGGGCCAGAGGCTGTGTTGGCGCCTGGCAGGCGGCCCGGCTCTTCTGCACTTGGACAGTTCTGAGGGCAGAGCAGCGTGCGGTGCGGCGCCGGCCGAGCTCAGGCGGGCTATGGGCGCGTGCGGACCGAGCCCGGGCGACGTCGCGGTTTACTGGCTTTGAATGTGGCGCACAACTAGATCCGGCCTCGTCAGTGGGAAAACGTGATTCTGGCCGGTCAGCATGATCGTTCGGGCGTGCAGCTTGCGCCCCAGATCCCACTGGCTGCGCAGGAATCGGCGCTGCTTGCCGTTGCCCGCGCCGACGAGGAGCAGCGGCGCCGGACTGCGACGTCGCACGACGTCGGCGTCGAGCAGAGCGTCGACCCGGGCGGCATGCTCCCAGCTGGCCGAGAGCTGCTCGGCCAGGCGTCGGCTGTTTTCCCGCGTCCCGTAACGCGCACGCGCCTCGTCAATCGGAAGAGTGTCTTCGCTTCCGGTGGTTTGGCGGATTCCCCATCGGCGAATCCTGGGGCCCACGCGCCACAGGGCCTCGACGGCCGCACCTGCCAGCTTGTCCATTCCCCGTCGAAGCTTCCCTTCCACATGGAAGCGCGACGGGACCTCGTCTGGGGCGGTGGGGTCGATGAGAACCAGCTGTCCGACCTGGTCGGGGCGGCGAAGAGCCCACTCGATCGCGGCGAGGCCGCCGAGCGAATGGCCGAGGAGGTCGACCTTCGGCGAGTCCGAGGCTCCAAGCTCGGCGCGAATGTCGTCGGTGTCGGCCGTCAGAGGGACCTTCCAAGAATCGAGTGTGCGGGTGCCCGGCCCCAAGAGGCCCGCCAGCTTCTCGTAGTCTTTCGGGGGGAGCCCCCACCCTGGAAGAATCAACCACGTCATATCGCGTCACCTCGCTCGTTGCGCAGCATAGCTGCATGGACTCCTTTGAGCCCCGTTTTCTGGTCTATGACATCACAGATATTTGTAAAATTTCTGTAAGGTCACTGTTTTCTGCGTGCAATTTTTGTGAGATCGTCGATTGCGGCGGGATTCAACGCGGCGCGTCACTCGCGGCGTCGCCGCACGGCGAACGCTCCTTCCGGGTCGAATCCCGCCGGGGCGAAAGCGATGAGAACCCCGGTCAGGGAAACCTGGATTCGTTGGACGACGCCGACGGGGCCGGCCCCCAAAAGTTCGGCGCCCGTGAGGAAACCGACGAGGAGGACGACGCTGGCCGCAAGCGAGGAGGCCGCGATCCGCATCCCGAGCGAGTAGCGGGCACGATGACGGAAAAGGACGATCAGGATGAGGCTGCAAGCGACCGTCACCGTGCCCACTCCCACGGCTACGCTTGAGGCGTCGTGCATCCACTCGTATCGTCCCGCCTCCCCGGCCTCGATTTGCTCGCGGCATTCCGGCAGAGACAACGCGCAGTCCAACGGGGTCACTGTGCTGTCGATGATCGTCGCGAGGGCGAAGATCGAAAGCCCCGTGGCAAGGGCCCGGCGGAAGAGACAAAAGGAGCCCCAGCCTGCGCGCAGGGCTCCTTTGCCTTGCTCGATCGAAGCGGATCGACGGAGCCCGGCTTGGAATCCCGCTTGCCGAACGAAGAGCAGGGTGCCGGAGAAGATAGCGACGCCGCTGAGCAAATCTGTGAGGCGGAAGAGCCAGCTCCTCGGATACTGCCGAGCCGCCAACTCGGACAGGTAAGAATCATGGATGTCGAAAGGCCAGCCGACGATCGCCTCGCCTATCGTGCTGATGTATGCCAGAGCGCCGAGCCACAGAAGAAGGGTCGCAAGGCGTTTGAGGCCGCGCGGCGACGGGCGGGCATCAACCATGAACAGTTCCCTGCCTCTCAAACGACGCCCAAGGACACAGCGCTCCCGCCTCGACATCGCCGCAAGACGGATGAAACAAGTCGAAATTTATCACAGCGGCCATAAAATCGCGCTGCGAATAAGTAGAAAACGATCGACAGGAAGAGTCAGAAGGCGCCCGCCAAGCGGACTCAGGCGTGCCGCACAGGCACGACGGCGCAGCAGGGCTTTCCGCTAATGGAAGGCTTTTGCGCGCCGCGCAGGGAAATGAAGCCGCCGGGCAGACTGACGCGCCGCGACTCGTTGGGAGGATAGTAGTTCGACCCGCGGCGCATCAGGGGCGCTCCGTCCGATCGGCGCATGCGATGGGCGCAAGCGCTTTACTCAGCATACGCTTTCGATCGGCTGGGAGGAGGTTAGACGCGTCCGCGGTTGGGCGCCCAGTTCGGCGCCCAACCGTCGGCCGTCCGCCTGTCGCTTCAGTTGTCTTCCTGGGCCGCCCGGCGACGGGCCACAAGCAAGCCGCCGAGGGTCAGAAGCACAAGGGCCGCGATAAGGAGCGGAAGCGATTCGGCGCCCGTGTACGCCAGACCCGGCGTGTGCAGATTGCGCTTGGACGCCGTCGACTTGGCTTTCACGTCTGCATCGGGCCCGTCCGCGTTGCGGTTCGCCGCGGAGGCATGCGGCACAGAGCCTTCGCCGCGCTTGCGCGCATTGCCCTTCGCAGGACCTGGATCCCCAGTGGAGCTGGGCCGAAGGTCGTCTCCCGGCCTGTTGCCGTCGCTGGGTCCGTTGCCGCCGGGGTCCACTGCGCTCGGAAGCGCGGAGCTGGGCTTAACCGTGGCGCTGGGCGAAGCCGTGGGGTCGCCGGGTTTCGCCGTGCCACTGGGCTTAACCGTGCCACTGGGCTTCGCCGTGGCGCTTGGAGCAGAGGTGGAACTCGGCTTCGAGCTCGCGCTTGGCTTGCCGCCGTCGCTCGGATTGCCGCTCGGGGTCGGTTTGGCGCTGCCGGTGGCGGTGGGCGCTGCCGTGCCGCTCGGGCTGGTCGAAGGCACTCCCGGGGCAGCGGTCGAAGGCGCTCCCGGGGCGGCGGACGAAGGCGAAGCCGTCGGCTGCGCCGATCCGCCGCACGCCACGGTGACGGTCAGCCCCTGCTCGGTCCCCACGACTTCGGCGAAATCGGTCCTCACAGTGACGGGAAGTTTGATCTGCTTCCCCGGATTCGCGGCGCATTTGCCGTCGACCTTCACCTTGGCGACTGCGCGGCCGGCGCCGTCGGCCGTGATCGTCGCCTTTTCGTTGTTCGCGTCCGGGTCTGCCAACGAGTTGTCCACCGGCGACGTCGTGGATGCCTCCCCCACATTCACCTTGACGTTCTTCGTCACCGACGGCCCTTCTGAGAAGGACAGCCCGCGAAGGGAAACGTCAATCGTCTGGCCGTCCTTGACCGGCTCCGAGGGAAGGGTGACCCCGATGGAGGATTTGGCGGCGCGCGGTTTGAGGCCCGGGTTGGCAGCCAGATACGAGTTGAACTTGTCGCGGTCGAGATTGTCGGTGATGACGGGGGCGCCTCCAGCTGTCAGGGCATCGAACGAGTCGCCGCCGGAAAGCAGGAAGGTGACCGAGCCGACCGTGTACTTGCGTTTGAGGTCGAGCGGCTTTCCGTTGACCGTTACGGACGTGATGCGATTGCCATAAGGCTTTGCCGGGTCAAAGGTGTACTTCACGTTCCGCGACAGGCCCAGTTTGAGCATGGGCCGGGAGTTCTGCGTATTGAGGTTGGTCTTCCACTGCTGCTCGAGGGCCTTCTTGAAGTCCGCGCCCGTGATCGTCACATACCCCAGCTGGTTGGAGAAGGGCTGGACGGCGAAGGTCTGACGGTAGGTGATGTCTCCATTCGCAGACGGGACGAGGTCGGCGCGCAGCCCTCCGGCGTTGATGGCGCCGATGTCCACCGGCTTGCCCTCTTTCGTTGTCACGGTCCCTTGAAGTGAGTCTGCGGCGAGGTCGCCGAGCGAGGACTCGATGCCGCGGTTGGAACCGGGATCGGGCGCCTCGCCGTTCGACGAGAAGACGCCGCGGGAAAACGCCGAGCCATAGCCCGTGGCCACGACCTTGTCGCCGGCCGCCTTGGAATCCTCCACCGCCTTGTCGACGATCTGCTTGATCGACTGTTTTTCGCCGCATTGGGCCACTTCCGAAGCGGGAATGAGCTTGGCCTCGGAGCGCACAACCTTCTTCGCCGCCTTGTCATAGGTGATCTGCAGGTTGCCGAGGTTGTCGGTGTACGATCCGGAGGCTATGGCCGAGAGCTTGTTGCCCCGAGCCCCGTCCACCATCGAGAACTTGTAGGGCACATGCGTGTCGCCGCCCATGATCCCGTCGACGGACGGGCCCATTTTCGGGTAGTTGTTCTTGACGTCGTCGTCGAGCATGGCGATCACGACGTCGGCCTGACCGGAGTCTTTGAGCTCCTTGGCCATCGTGTTGATCTTGGGAATCGGGTCGTTGAACGTCAACCCCGCCGTGGCGCCCGGGCTGAGCTTGTAGGGCACGTCGCCCGCGATGGCCCCGATGAAGGCGATCCGGACGCCGGAGGCCGACGTCCATATCACTTTGTCGCCAAGGTACCGGCCCATGCCGTCCACGTTCGCACCGAGGTACGGGAAGCCGACCTTCGTGTACCCTCCGGTTCCGTCGATGCGATGCTTGAAGACGTCGACGCCGAGGTCGAGCTCGTGGTTGCCGATCGTCGAGGCCACGGGTTTGAGCTCGTTGAGCGCGGCGATGGTCGGATTGTCCTGCAGCGAGCCGGATGTGAAGGGCGAGGCTCCGATGTTGTCGCCAAGCAGTGTGAAGGACGAGTCGCCGCTGGCGGAGCGGGCCCTGTCGAGGTAGCAGCCGACCGCCGAAACGCCGGATTCGGTGACGGCCCCGTTCTTGCTCGCCTTCTCGATGTGCCCGTGGACGTCGGTCAGGTTGTATAGATCGAGGGTCACGGTTCCGTTCGCCTCGGCGGGCGCGTTCGAGCGCGGGGCCGCAGGCGCATTCGGGCTCGGGGCGGCGGTCGCGCTCGCAGCCGGGGCGCCCGGGTTCGGGGCGGCCGTCTTGGGAACTCGCGGCTGCGCCGGTTGAGTATGCGCCGGTTGAGGCGGCGTCGGCTTGTACGTCGGCCGGCCGTCCGCGGAAATCTGCGAATCGGAGGAGCCCCCGGGGGTTCCGCGCCCGTCGGCGTGAGCCGCAATCGGTGCAATCAGCAGTGATAACGTTGCCGCGCCGCCGAAAAGGGAACGCAGCCGTGTCTTCGTCATCGAATCTCCTCGCGTGAATATGTTGTTTGAGTAACATTTGATCACACCGAAAGACCGCTGTCGATTTGCCACGAGGAGTTGTGGACAAGAAGGCAGCGTTTAGAGCCTGTGCACCGCCGCCGGGCGACTTGGAACCCCGCTGTCGCACCGTCTCGGACCTCCGTCAGGCCGGCCTAGAGCGAAGCGGCACACGGATCTTGAAAGGCCTCCCCTCGGACCTGCCGTCAGGCCCGCCCGGAACCCTCGGGCTCCAACCGCCGCGCAATTCTGCGAAGTGCGATCCGACCGGCCGTTCCTCAGCCGACGGAACGGCCCTAGGCGGGGCCCTCCGTACGGCCCTCGGCGGGGCCCTCCGTCGCCGGCATCCAGCCGAGAGCGGGCGCGACGTAGTCGGCGAAGTTCTTGAGAATCCTGAAGTTGACGTCCACCCCGAGCGGGTTGGGAATCGTCAAAAGCAGGGTGTCGGCCGCCTCAATCGCGGGATCGGCCTTGAGCTGTTCGACGAGCGCGTCGGGCTCGGCGGCGTACGTCCGGCCGAAGGTCGTTTTGGTGGCGCCTTCGAGGTAGCCGACCTGGTCCTCCCCCTCGCCGCGGATGCCGAAAAGCTGCCGGTCCTCCTCGGCGACCAGCGGGAAGATCGTGCGGGAGACCGAGACCCTGGGCGTCCAGCCATGGCCCGCCTCCTTCCATGCGGCGCGGTATCTGGCGATCTGCTCGGCCTGAATCTCGCCGAAGGAAGCGCCGTCGGATTCTTGCACCAAGGTCGAGCTCATGAGGTTCACGCCGTCGCGCGCGGCCTGCTCAGCCGTTTTGTGCGACCCGGAACCCCACCAAATACGCCGCTCCAGACCCGGGGACTGCGGGAAAACGGGCAGCGGAATTCCCGGTTTGTACAGGGCGGGGTACTGTTCTTCCAGCGGCGCCGATCGCGCCACTCCCGCGCCGCGGACGGCCGCCATGAACAGTTCGAACTTCTGCCGGGCCATGTCGGCGCCGTTGGCTTGGCCGCCGCGATATCCGAAGGCTTCCCATCCGCGCTCCGCCGGCTCGGGCGAACCGCGCGAAACGCCGAGCGCCACGCGTCCCTCGGCGATGAGGTCCAATGCCGCCGCCTCTTCCGCGAGATAGAGGGGATTTTCGTAGCGCAGGTCGATGACGCCCGTGCCCACTTCGATGTTCTTCGTCGACGCCGCAATCGCCGAGAGAATCGGCATGGGCGAGGATCCTTGGGGAGCGAAATGGTGGACGCGGAAGTATGCGCCGTTGACGCCGATCTCGTCCGCGGCCCGCGCGAGCTCGATCTGCTGGCGGAGCGCCTCTCCGGCGAGCGGCCCGTGTTTGCCGTCGAGCGAATGATGGCCGAAGCTGAGGAATCCGAATGACTTCATAGTTGAAGATTAAATCATCTTCGTTCCCGTGTCCATATGCGGTGGCCCACGGTTCCGCTCCAAGGCGCCGACTCACAGCGTCGCCGCGAGCGCGGTCGCATGGACAAGGGCGGCGAAGGCGGCGCCGACGGCCATTCCTTTCAAACGGTTCGCGACGGCAGCTACGACGTCGGCGATTTGCGCGGCGACGGCGACGCCGAGAAGCAGCGCCGTCGCCCGCTCATCGGGGGCGGCCCACGCGACGGCGGACACGGCCAAACCGAGCGAGACGGCGCGTCCGGCATACATGGCGGCATAGAGGCGCGCGGCTTCGACATCGCCGCGCACGCCCGAGCCGCCGCATTCCCCCAATGCCCTGCCCCCGCCGCGAGGCCCGTTCAACGCCTCCGGTCGAATCAACGCAAGGACGCCGAATGCGGCCGACCCCAGCGCCATCAGCGAATTTGCGACACTCAGCCATAACGGCATGGTCGCTCCTCCTTTCAAGTCATTCTGTCCTTAATCATTCATTTCTGAATTAATCACAATGTTACCCTTTTGACGTGGACGACGTCGACGGCATGACGATCCTCCAGGCGGCGTGCTTCCGCCTGGGCATGGCCGGATCCCAGATAACACAAGCCTTTTCCCAGCGTGTGGAGCGGCTGGGCCTGACCCACAAACAAGTTGGACTGCTCGCAGCCGTAGACGCGGGCCACGCCTCGTCCCAACGCGACATCGCGACTCGCCTCAACGTCGCACCCAGCCTCGTCGTCGCCCTCGTCGATCAGCTCGCGGACCTCGGAGCCGTCGGCCGCGAGCGAAGCGCCGCCGACAGGCGGGTGCAGGTCATCACCCTCACCCCGAAAGGGCGGGAGCTGTTGGCGGAAAGCGCCGCGGCGGCAGAGGAGCTCGACGCCGAATTGCGCGCCCACCTCTCCCCCGCCGGCCGCAAAGCGCTCGCTACGGCACTCGACGAGTTGGAGCTTTCCGACTGACGAATTGACGCACGGCGACAACGGTTCAACGGCCCGCGGCAACGCCCCAACAGCCGATGACAACAACGGTTCAAGGGCCGACGTTCGCGCCTTGACGCACACATACAGAAGATCAATGGCCGACGGAGACAGCCCGACGGCCACCGGCAGCGCTCGGCAGCCAACCGCAACGCTTCGACAGCCGCCGGCGAGGAAGCGCGGGGCCGACGGGAGGAAGCGCGGACCCAACAGCAGAAAAAGCGGAGCCGACGCGAAGAAGCCGACCCGAAAAAGAGACAAGGCCAGACGCAAAGGAGAGGTAAGGCCCGACCCGAAGAAGAGACAAGGCCCGACCCGAAGAAGAGACAAGGCCCAGCGCAAACGCCGAAAAACACGCCTATTTTTGACCTGTAAGTCAAAAATGAATAGCCTCGTCCTATGAGCAGACCTCGAAAGTTCGACGAGGACGACGTCGTCGAACGCGCGATGGAAGAGTTTTGGACGAACGGCTACGCCGCCACCTCCCCCGCGCGTTTGGCCGAGGCCACCGGCGTCGCCAAAGGGAGCCTGTACAACGCGTTTTCGAGCAAACGCGCGCTCTTTGAACGATGCCTCGACAAGTACCAGCAACAGATCGCGAAACTTGCGGAAGGCCTGATGGACCATCCCGGCACTACCCGCGAGTGTCTGAGGGACGCGTTGCGGGCGGTCGTCGATTCGGATCTGGCTCAAGTGCGCCGCCGCGGATGCCTCATCGGCAACACCGCCGTCGAACTAGCGGGCGATGACCCTGATTTGGCGCGAAAAATACGGAAGATGCAGAGCGAATCGACCGCTTGGTTCGCCCGACGCGTCGAACGCGGCCAGCGCGAAGGCGACGTCCGCCCGGACCTGGACGCCACGGCCTTTGCCGAGCATATGGCGACGACGCTTGCCGGCCTTCGCGTCATGGCCGTCACGCACGAAGCCGAATCACTCTACAGAGTGATCGACATGGCCCTGGCGGCACTTCAAACGAGTTGATCGCCACACACAAAGGATCGCCCTCACAGGGTTGATCGCCACACACGTCAGTAGCTGAGAACAAAGGAGAAATATGAATCTCAACCTCGAAGGCAAAACTGCTCTCGTCACGGGCGCCAGCCGCGGGATAGGCCTCGCCGTCGTCCGCAAACTCGCGGAAGAGGGCGCTCGCGTGATGGGCGTCGCCCGCACGGTCACCCCGGAGCTCGAAGATGCGAGCGCACTCGCCGTTTCGACCGATTTATCGACGCCGGGCGGCGCCGAGGCGGCGGTCGGAGCGGCGCTGGCGGAACTCGGAGGAATCGACATCCTCGTCAACAACGTCGGCGCGGGCGACCCCGACGTCATGAAGCTGGGCGGCTTCCTCGAAATCGACGACGCCCAGTGGCGCGACCTGTTCAATCTGAACTTCTTCAGCGCAGTGTGGATGAGCCGCGCAGCCCTTCCGAGCCTCCTCGAACGCCGCGGCGCAATCGTCAACACTGGATCCATCAACGCCCTCGTGCCCGCGCAAGGGCCGGTCGGCTACAGCGAGGCCAAGGCCGCGCTCGTGGCTTTCAGCAAGCGTTTGAGCGAAGAGTTCGGGCCGCAAGGGGTGCGCGTGAACACGGTCTCTCCGGGCGGGGTCGGCACCGGGCTGTGGCGCGACCCGGACGGTTTCGGTTCGCGCGTGGCGGCCTCGATGGGCATGTCCCACAGCGACCTTCTCTCGGCGATGCCCACCGCATTCGGCGTCACTTCTGGGCGCATAGCCGAGCCCGAGGAGATCGCCGCGCTCATCGTATTCGTAGCTTCGTCGGCCGCTGAGTACCTCGTGGGGGCGAACATCGTCATCGACGGCGGGACGGTCAAGACGGTCTGATTCGCCCAAATCACGGGGTCCGTAAGGCCCGGTTGACTCTGGTCAGTTCGCCCAGTTTCGGCGGGGTCGCGGGGGTTCGGAAGGATCCCGAAGTATGGAAGGATCGCGAGGGTTCGGAGGGATCACGGGAATTCGGAAGGATCGCCAAGGTCCGGAAGGATCGCCGAGGTCCGGAAGGATCACCGGAGTTTGGAAGGATTGCGCGGTTCTGGCCGACCGGGCTAAAACCGCGCGCCCCGCAAACGCATGCGCCGCGACGCCCACGTTCTTGTGGACGACACCGGGAGCGAATGCGCCCGGCATGTGCCGCTGCGACGCCGCCGTTCAGGCCGCCGAGTTCGGTTTGGGCATCCGACGTCGCAGCGCCCGCAGGTCGGCGAGCCCCACCACGGCGGCTATCGGTTTGACGAGAATTTGCTCGCCGAAGCGGTAATCCGCCCCGCGCACGAGCCTGTCGGCGAGGTCTGGGCGCAGCCCGCGCAGAAGAATTCTCCCTTTGAGCGCGTGCACCGAATTGGAGACGATCGCGACGGAGGCGGCGTCCTCGATCAGAGGGATCGCATTTTCGATGTTCTGGAGTGTCGATCGGCTCTCGCGGTCCAGGCGGATTGGCCCCTCATATCCACGGGCTCGCGCGTAGCTTTCCATGACCTCGGCCTCAGGGACGGGACCAGACACCGCGCCGCCGCACAGCACAAGCACTTCCGCAGCTGCGGAGGCATGCGCGATGCATGAAACTGCGGAGAGGGGCGCGATGCCTGAAACTGCGGAGAGGGGCGCGATGCCTGAAACTGCGGAGAGGGGCGCGATGCATGAAACTGCGGAGGCGCGCACAATGCGCGCAACGGATGCATCGGCGAAAGCGGCCCGGCTTTCGGAAACGGACACATCGCCCGGACTCTGCCGAATAGTCGATTCGCGGCGAACCGCCGATGCCCGCCGAGAGGCAGCGGCCCGCAGCCCGTCAGATTTGAGCGAGCGGAGCTTGGCGCCTCGCCGTCCCTCGGATCCAAGCGAACGGAGCCCGGCGCGCACACGGTACCGGTTGACGAAGTTCGCGCGGGCGCCCCGGTTCGCAAAACCCAGCACGACGACGGCCTTGCCGACGCCCGCCCCAACGGCATTCTCTTCGCCGACGCCGGCCTCGCGCTTTCCGTCGGCCTCGCCGACGTCTCTCTGCCGCGCATCCGGAGCTCGGCCGAGTACTTCCGCGCGTGATCGCCGACGAGCCTGCCGGAACGCCTGACCTTTGACGGCCTCGCCCTGGCCCAAGCACTTCCTGCTCGCCCGCCAATGCACGAGTTCGCCCCACGCAAGCAGGGCGGAGGCGGCGATCAGGAAGCGGCGCAGCATGCTTTCACTTTAACCGCATGCTCTCACTTTAGCCGCATGCTTTCACTTTGGCCGTGCTGCACAGCCCGTGGCGCCCCGTCAGCCCTCTTCTTTCGTTCGCGCCAGCCCCCTAGTCACACTCCTGCCAGCCTTCTGCGATCTGGCCAGCCCGCGGTATATGAAACCGAAACCGACGCTGAAAACATTGAAGCATGAGATTCGAGAATCGAAACGAGTCGCGCGGCGACGAGCAGACAGGGCCCGACGTTTCCCGCCGCACGCGAGGCGCAGGGGCCAAGACGCGAAATGAGGCAACCGGACGCTGGGGCCGAGACGTCGGGCAATCCGACGTCGGCCGGCAAGGCTCTCAGGCCGGCGGACCCGGCGTCGTCCCGCTGGGCTTTTCCCGACCGAACCGACCAAGGACCGGACAGCGCGACCCGTCTCGGGCCGCCCGGTCAGGCGCCGCCAACGCTTCCATTTCCGTCCGCCAACTCACGCGCGTATACGAGGTGCCGGGGCGAAAAGACGCCCGGGTTCTCGCCCTCGACGGCGTCGACGCCGATTTCCCAGAAGGCAGCTTCACCGCGATTGTCGGAGCCTCGGGTTCGGGCAAATCGACTCTTCTGCACTGCATGGCGGGACTCGACGAGCCCACGGACGGGCGCGTGACGATGCTGGGAAGCGCGACCTCCGAGATGAAGCCGGCCAAGCGCGCGACGTTCCGGGCGCAGCACGTCGGATTCGTGTTCCAGGAGTACAACCTCATAGCCTCCTTGACCACCGCGGAAAACGTGTCGATGCCCTCGCAGCTTGCCGGGCGGCCGCTTTCCAAAGACCAGATCGACGCAGCGCTCGATGCGGTGGGGTTGCGGCGTCGCGCGAATTTGAAGCCCCACCAGCTTTCCGGCGGCGAGCGCCAGCGTGTGGCCATCGCCCGCGTGATGGCCAGCGAGCCGCGCGTCGTCTTCGCCGACGAGCCCACCGGCGCATTGGACCTCGACTCCAGCGGCGTCGTCCTGGATTGGCTTCGCCAGCTCGCCTCGCGGGGAACCACCGTGGTCATGGTCACGCACGACGTCGAAGCCGCAGCCCTGGCGGACTCCGTCGCGGTCATGAGCGGCGGCCGCCTGGCGACGTGGTCGAGCTGCCGCGACGCCCAGCGAATCGCCGACCTCGTCCACGCCGCCCGCGCACGCTGAAGGGAGGGGAAAATGTCGACCTTGATGTGGAAAGACCTGCGTCACCACGCTCGCCAATGGCTGTGGTCGCTGCTGGTGGCCACGGCGGGCGCCGCCGTCGTGGGGATAATCGTCATCGCGTGGTGGAGCGCCAACCAGTGGTCCCTGGAACACGGCAATGGAGAGCATTTGCGCGCCAGCAGCCTGATCGGCAGCAGCCTGGTGGGATACGCGGGCACCGCGACGGCGATCGTCATATCGACGACGCTGGGTCTGACGGTCACGGCCCAGCAGCGCTCGCACGCCCTGTGGAAGGTGCTCGGAATTCCGGGCCGTCGCATCCGCTCGGTCATCCTGTGGCAGGTTGGCGCCGTCGGAGTGATCGGAGGCCTGCTGGGCGGGCTGCTCGCCCTGCCGCTGGCGCGAATCTATCTGCTCACCTGGCGGGAATTCGATCTGTTCCCGCGGCACCTTCCCCTGACGATGCCCGCTTTCTCCGTACCCGCGGCGGTGCTCGTCACGGCTCTGTTCAGCGTGCTCGGAGGCCTCGGGGCAGCACGGCGAGCCGCCAACGTGCCCGAGATGCAGGCCTTGCGCGAGGCGGCCGCCCCAACCACGCGAACGAGACTGTGGCAATGGATCGCAGCCGGAGTATTGGTGATCGGCGCGGCGTCGCTGCCAATTTTCATCAACCTGCCCGCCGACGTTTTAGAAGAGGGCGCCGCTGGCAAAGCGGAAATCGCTCAGCTTCAATCCCCGGGCGGCCGAGCGCTCATGGGCGGAGCAGTGGGGTTCATGGCCGCCCTGGCGGCATTGTTCGTTCCGAATTGGACGCTCCGCCCCCTGTTGGTTTTCTGGACGAGCCTGATTCCAAGCCGCAGCCCAGCCTGTTTTTCGGCACGCGCGAATGCGCGCCATCGCTCGGCTCTCAGCATGACCACGATCGTTCCCTTCGCCATCGCAGTTTCGATGACGGGCACCATCCACGCCACAGGCGGCGCGGCGCGCTCGGGCGGAATGAGCAACGGGGTCAACGGTTTTCTCACGATCATGGTCCCGATTTTCTTTGTAGCCGGGATCGGGGGCGTGGCGAACATCGCGATGGTCGGGCGAACTCGTCGTCAGGAGGGGGCGTTGCTCGGAGTGATTGGAGCACGGCCGGGCACCGTTCTGCGGTCCACCGCCCTCGAAGGGGCGATATACGCCGGAACCGGGATCCTTTTCGGATTGGCGACGACTTTGCTCAGCGCGGTCTGCGCTACGGCGATGTCGGGAGGCGGAGCAGAGATGTTCGCCTCCGCCATTCCCGTGAAGTTCCTGTTGGCGGCCATGGGAGCGTCGCTGGTTTTGGCTGTCGCCACCACGTGGCTGCCCGCACGGCTCGATCGCCGCGCCTTGATGGACAATCTGCGCCGGCCGGTGTGACGGACGATCGGCCGACCGGCACAAGAACGGGCTGTCTGAGCCGGTCGGCGCGGCCACGGACGATCTGAGCGAACCAGAACAACGGACGGTCAGGGTCGGCCGACGTCGGCCCCCGGAGGCTGGCCTAGGCAAGCTGGGCCAACCTCCGTTCGTCGGCGGGGTCCGTCAAGCCGAAGGCCTGCTACGGCAACCGCAAATCAGCGGACTCAGGCAACGGGCCGCACAATCTCCAACGGATACGCGCTCGATCCGCGGGCTCTCAGACTCTGACAGACGCGCGCTCAATCCGCGGGCATTCAACTCCCGCCGGCGCTCACGCTCAGGCCACGGGCACGCAGACTTCCGTCACGTACTCGTCCGTGTTTTGGGTGTCGGCGGGGCCCACGAGGTAGCGGTTGTACATCGGCCCGGCGAACTCGAGCCCGGAGGCGGCGATGTACTCGGCCAACTCCTCGTTGACGGGCCCGAACTGGTCGTAGCCACCGCGGAACGTCGCCACGGCGACCTTCTGCTCTGGGATCTCGCGGATTGTGAGCGGGTCGGCCGCGACGGCGTCGGGCCCCACGGGTTCCCACACCTCGATGTCGACGTCGGCCTCGCGATACTCGAGGTCGTGGAAGGTGGCGCCGCAGAGCCCACTGGCAAGCGGGATTCCCTGGGCCCTGATCGCTTCCATGGCTGCGATCCACGCCTTGTGCTCGTCGGCGTAGGTGTCGATCGTCGTGCGCAATGCGACCACTCGCTGCGCCGGATGGGTGGTGACGGTGATTTCGGCCATGATGGCCCTCCTGTTCGTTTGTGAGATGAGTCGGTCAATCTCGGCGATGCGGCGGCGGGCGGCCTCGGCGTCGGCGATAAGCTGATCGCGCTGAACGGCTAGCGCGCGGCCCAGAGCCTCTGGGTTCTCGCGCAGCGGAAGCAGGGCGGCTATGGCGGAGACGGAGAAGCCGACGTCGCGAAGCTGGCGAATCAGCGTCGCTTCGCGCACCTGCGAGGCGGCGTAGAACCTGTGGCCGGTCACGTCGTCCGTGGCCGCCGGGATCAGAACGCCGTTGGCGTCGTAGTAGCGCAGCATCCGCGCAGACAATCGTGTGAGCGTTGAAAACTCACCGATGCGAAGCAGTCTCGTCTCGGTCATGGCTCCATCTTCCGGCTTGACACCGTGTCAAAGGCAAACGGAGATCGAACGCATGCCGGAAAGCAAGCTCCGGGCGGCCTCAGCCGAGTATGACGCGGTGTACGTCAATGCAGAAACCTATTTCACGGGGGCCTGGCTGCCGATCGAGACCGAGCTGGGTTTCACGACGCTCTCGGGCTGGTCGCCCGAATGCGTCTACTTCCTAAACCTGGACGACGTCGAACTGGTGCGGGCCTGACGGCCTGTCGCAACCGCTGCGCGTTGCGGTCTCTCCCCGAGCCGTTGACGCCGTGCCCTATTCTGGTGGGGTGACCGATGCTTCTTCTCTTGGGACGGCTGACGCCTCGTCGCCCGACGGCGCTTTGCCTTCCGCCGACGGCGCTCGCTACGACGTCGAATCCGCACGCGTCCCGAGCCTTCCCTGCGATCCGGCTTTCAGGCTTCCGGCTCCCCGACGCGGCGAGGGAGAGCTCGCAGCCGACGCCGAACTTCGCCTCGGACTGCACATCAAGCTTGCCGAGCAGGCGATGATGTCCGCGAAGGCCGAGGCGCTGCGCCCATTCGACCTGACGGTGGCTCAGTACGGCGCGATGCTCTCGCTCTACTATGTTCCCGGGCAGTCGCCCTCGCAGCTCGCACGGGCCGTGGCGGTCACCCCGCAGACGATGGGCGCCACGCTCGACAAGCTCGCCTCCAAGAGCTTGGTGACGCGCGAGCCCTCGAAGCTCCACCGCAAAGTGCTGGTCGTGACCCTCACGCCCAGGGGCGAGAAGCTGCTCATCGAGGCCGACGCCGCCGCGCGCGCCGTCGAAGAGCACATCGGCCAGGCGCTCAGCGCAGACGAACGCGCACAGCTGCGTGAACTGCTCAAGCGCGTAGGCGCGGCTCTTGAAGAGTTGGATCCTCCGGTGAGCGCAGCTAACGAGTCCGTCCCACGTGGGTCAGTAGCGTGAGCCGTAGGCCTGAGGAAGCCTGTCCAGGCGCTCGCGTTCGGCGTCGGACATCCGCAGGCTGGCGGCTTCCAGATTCTCGGCCAGGTGTTTGCCGCTGCGTGTCCCGGGAATCGGGATGACGTTGTCGGCCAAGCCTAGAAGCCACGCGAGGGAGACTTGGGCCGACGTCGCCCCGTGCGCCTCGGCGATGCGGGCGATCTCCTCGCCGATCGCGCGGTTGCGTTCGAATGCCTCGGCCGTGAACCTTGGATTGACGGAACGAATGTCGCCGCTTTCGAACGTGCCCGGGGCAAGCGTTCCGGTCAGGTAGCCACGTCCAAGCGGAGCAAACGGCACGAAGGCGACGCCGTTGGCCAGGGTCCACGCGAGGAGGTTGCCGCCGGCCTCGGCGCCGGCCCCCGCATCACCGGGCGTCTCCCCGCCGAGCGGGTCGCGCGTCCACACCGACAGCTCGGACTGGATCGCCGCCGCCGGATAGATTTCATGGGCCGCGGCCGCTTGGGCCACGGTCACTTCGGAAAGCCCGATTCGGGCCAGTTTCCCTTCGGCGACGAGCTCCGCGAGCGCGCCCCAGCTTTCCTCGAGCGGCACGTCCGGGTCGACGCGGTGCAGATAGTACAGATCGATCCGTTCGACGCCGAGCCGCTCGAGGCTGCCTTCGACATGCCGCCGCAACGCCTCAGGCCGGCCGTCGCGGTGGATGCTTTTGGTCACCAGATCGTCGACGACCAGCCCGCCCTTCGTCGCCACGACGACGTCGTCCAGCCTGCCCGCGACGGCCCTGCCGACGAGCCGTTCGTTGTGTCCGTCGCCATAGAGGGCGGCGGTGTCGAGCAGGCCGACGCCGGAATCGAGCGCCTCGCGGATGACCCTGACGGACTCGGCGTCGTCGCGGCCACTCTCCGCGTATATCCAGCTCATGCCCATGCAGCCGAGGCCGATGGGCGCTACGCGCGGGCCTGCGGCCCCCAGTTCTCGGGAGTTGTCTAATTTCCTTGTGTTTTCCATTGAATCCATTTTCTGTCCTTTCCGCGATGCGCGTCGGCGATGGGATGCGCATCGGCAACGCTCGGGCGAGCGGAGATCCAGCGACGCCGCTGCACAAAGCAAGGGCCGCGCGGCCCCCGCGCCCACGGGGCCAAGACCCGTCGTCGAAGAGGTCTCCGACGCCGCATGCGCGGCCTCCGCGCTTGCGGGGACGAGCCGGACTCGCATCCCGCTGCGTGGCAGCGAGCCGCATACGATTGGCGCCGTCGCGCCAGCCCGAGGATTCGAAGGCCGCGCACCAGGCTTGCGCACCCAGTCACCCACTGTTTAAGGTTACTTATATTGTACAGCCAACTGAAACTAACGTCGAAAGGGCGCCATGAATCAGAACACGAGCCGCACTCCGCTCCAAGGAGCCGCCACGCAGAACGCCGCGACGGCCGCGCACAAAGAGGACCCCCGGGAGGCCGCACGCCATAAGGGAGCGCCGGAGGCGGCACCCCAGAAGGCCGCACGCCATAAGGGAGCGCCGGAGGCGGCACCCCAGAAGGCCACGATAAAGGCCATGCAGATCACCAGTTTTGACGGCCCCGCCGGCCTGAAGTACGCCGAGGCGCCGGCGCCTGAGCCCGGGCCGGAGGACGTCGCGCTCGACGTCGAATATGCCGGCGTCGGGTACATCGAGGCGCTGCTCGCGGGCGGCCTCATCGATCTGCCGCTCCCCTACGTTCCCGGGTTGGAGGCCGTCGGCCGGGTCCGTTCGCTCGGCTCGCTGACAGCGGACGCAAGTTCGCAGACGGACGCGCATGCGGGCGTCGAGGCCGAGGCAGACACAGACGGCGAGGCAGACGCGGACGGCCACGCAGGCCCAGATGCAGACGGCGAAGCAGGCTTCTCTTCCCCGGGTCTCTACTCACCCCTTAAGCCGGGCGACCCCGTCGTCGCGCTGACGATCAATCGCGGCGGCGCTTACGGCCAGGTTGCGGTCACGCACGCCAATCTGGTCGCGCCCCTGCCGCCTGGCATGGATCCGGCACTGGCCGCGGCGGTCCCCGCGAACACGACGACGGCGCTCGTCGCGCTCGAGCGCGTCGCCCATTTGAAGCCCGGCGAGCACGTGCTGGTGCACGCTGCGGCGGGCGGGCTGGGCTCGCAATTCGGCCAGATCGCGCGGTTGCTTGGCGCGGCCCGGACCGTCGGCGTCGTCGGGAGCGAAGCCAAGCGAGGGGCCGCGCTCGACCTCGGCTACGACGAGGTCTGGCTGCGCAGCGAGTTGGGCGATGCGGCCGGCGGGCAGTTCGACGTCGTCGTGGACCCCGTCGCGGGACCGGCGCGGCAAACGAGCCTCGACCTGTTGAGGCTTGGCGGGCGGCTTTTGGCGGTCGGCGACGCCGCCCAGGCCGGCGACCCGATGGTCTCGAGCAATTCGCTGTGGCTCCGAGGCGTCGGCGTGCTCGGTTTCAATCTGGGGGCGTTCACGGCGGCGAATCCACGGACGACCGGAGTCTACTTGAGACGGGCGCTCAACCTCGCAGCCTCGGGCGAAGTGACGGTGCACATAACCGAACGCGCCCCAATCCGCGAGGCGCCGCGGGTCCTGGCCGATATGGCCGCAGGCGCAACCGTCGGCAAGGCGGTGCTGGTGCACGAGAGAGAGCGATAACACTGCCGGACTGACTTTGCAATCGCTCCCGGCCACGCCGCCAGCTCTTCTAGCGCCCAAACCATCAGCTCTTCTCGGGTCCAAACCGCCAGCTCTTCTCGCAAACAACAGGACTCTCCCACCGTCAAATCGCCGCCTTCCCTCGCGACGGCGGAGTCCAGCGTTCAAAAATCAAAAGCATCCGCCCCAAAAACACGAGTCGGCTCTAAAACAACAGCAGCCGGCCTACGAAAGGAACAATCATGAAGGCTCTTCAGATCACGAGCTACACAGGCCCCGAGGGCCTCGTGTATCAGGAGGCGCCGGTCCCCAGGCCGGCGCGAGGTCAGGTCACGATCGACGTCGAATATGCGGGGGCGAACTATGTCGAGGCGCTGTTCGCGGAGGGCCTGGCCTCTCGGCCGCTGCCTTGGACTCCGGGGATCGAAGCGGCAGGGCGCGTCCGCGAGCTTGGCGAAGGCGTGGAAGGATTGACGGTCGGCGAACCGGTGGCCGCGCCGATCACGATTTTGGGCGCGGGCGGCTACGGGCAGGTGGCTTTGGCGAAGGCTCCGCTCACCGTCCCTTTGCCTCCCGGGATGGATCCCGCGCTGGCGTCGGTCGTTCCCTCGAACACCACGACTGCCTTGGCCGCCCTGGAGCGGACCGTGCGCATTCAGCCGGGCGAGCATGTGCTGGTGCAGGCCGCGGCGGGAGGGCTCGGCACCCAGTTCGGCCAGATTGCGCGGCTGTTTGGCGCGGGCAGGATCGTGGGGGTGGTCGGCTCTGAGCAAAAACGCCAGGTTGCCCTCGACCTCGGGTATGACGAGGTGTGGCTCCGCGACACGCTTCCCAGCAGAGATTCCGGCCAGTTCGACGTGATCGTCGATCCCGTCTCCGGCCCCGCGCGGCCGGAAAGCCTGAGGCTGTTGCGCTTCGAGGGCAGGCTTCTTGCGCTCGGCGACGCCGCGCAGGCCGGGGATCAGCGAATCAGCACCAACACGCTGTGGTCGAAGGGCGTCAGCGTTCTCGGCTTCAACATCGGCGGCTTGGGCGACGCCCACCCCGATGTCGTCGGTTCCTATCTCCGTCGCGCCCTCATGCTAGTGGCAACGGGCCAGGTCACCATTCCGGTCCAGGAAAGGCTTCCAATCGCCGATGCCGCCCGGGCCTTGACGGCGCTGCGTTCGGGAGGGACCATCGGGAAGTTCATCCTGGTGCACGAACGCGACTGACGCGGCGAAAGGGCCGTCGCCGCCGTCGCCCGTCGTCCCCGAAAAACTCCCTTTTCTCGGCTTTGCCGCCCTATTGCCTCGGCATCGCCGAGCGGCCGACCGCGCAATCAGTGTAGGGTACACGAATAACGCCTGTTCACGCATCAGGCGCCAACGGTTCGGTTGCTTGCCGTGCCCGCCCACAGAAAGGGAGAGCTATTATGCCAAATTCCCCGACTAACGTCGAGGACGACATCGTCGGTGCCGGACGCTTGATCACCAGCCGGTGGCGCCCCAGCACCCTGCGAACAACCCCGTCGCGCGAGGACCGCGGGCTGTTCGGCCACCCCCGGGGCCTGCCCTGGATGCTCAACGTGGAGATGTGGGAGCGTTTCTCCTACTACGGGATGCGCGCGATCCTGCTGTACTTCATTGTCGACACCGTCGGCAACGGCGGCCTGGGGCTGAGCAATAACTCCGGCGAGGTCATCCTTGCCGTCTACAGCGCGGCTGTCTACCTGCTGGCCATCCCCGGGGGCATTTTCGCCGACCGCGTCATAGGGCCGTGGCTGTGCACCCTTTACGGCGGGCTGGTCATCATGGCGGGCCACGTCTGCCTGTCGATCCCCGTGCCAGCCGTTTCCTGGCTTGGAATCATCCTGGTCGCGGTGGGAACCGGCTTCATCAAACCGAACCTGTCGACGATCGTCGGAGGCCTGTACGACGATAACGACCCCAGGCGCGACGCCGGATTCCAACTGTTCTACATGTCAATCAACGTCGGGTCGCTTGCCTCTCCCATAGTGACCGGCTGGCTGCGAGGACACTACGGGTACCACGCGGGATTCGCCTCTGCCGCTGTCGGCATGGGGTTCGCGCTGGCCGCCTTCGTCTACGGCCGCCACCGGCTTTCTGCCTTCGCATTCACCGTCCCCAACCCTATCCGCCCCTGGGAGCGCCGCAAGCTTGTTATATCCGCTGTGGCCGCGATCGCAGGAACGGCGACGCTGGTCACAGCCCTGTATTACCTCACCGGCAACTTGCTTAACGCCCTCTCCGCCACAATGCTCGTCGTCCCGGCAACGGCGGCGCTGGGCTACTTCATGCTCATGTTCCGTTCCCCGAGGGTCACCTCCCGCGAACGCACCCATCTGCGCGCCTACATCCCCTTGTGGATCGGCGCGGTGCTGTTTTTCATGATCTCCGAGCAGGCCGCCGGCAAAATGGCAACCTTTGCCAAGGAAAACACCGACGGGAAAATCCCCGTGGTCGGCTGGGTCCTCAGCCCTGAGACCTATCAGTCCATCAACCCGGCCACGATCGTAGTGCTGGCGCCGTTGGTCGGCTGGCTGTTCACACGGCGGGCGGGGAGGTTCCCGTCGACCATCGCGAAGTTCGCGATCGCAGTGCTCTTAGTCGGCTTGTCTGCTTTCATCCTAGGCTTCGGGTTCCAAACGTGGACCGGCGGCAAGAATCTTGCGCCATGGTGGTTCCTGGCGGCAGTGTTCATCGTGCAGACCGTGGGCGAGCTGTTCTTGTCTCCGGTGGGCCTGTCCACGACCTCGGCGCTGGCGCCCAAGAACTTCGCCTCTCAGGCGATGAGCCTGTGGCTGCTGACGACCGCCACAGGCCAGGGGCTCGCCGGTTTCATCATTTCTCAAACCAGGGACATCCCGAACTCGACGTATTACTACGGTCTGGGCGCGGTCACGGTTGCCGTGGCGGTCATCCTGTTCGCCGTCGCCCCGTGGACCAAGCGGCAGATGGCCGACGTCGGCGCATTCTCTCAGGAGTAGCGGGGCTCCGCGCCTCTGATGGACTGAACTCCGCCGGCTTCGCGGTGCCGTCACAGGCGAGAGGCGAGGCGGCTGCAGCAGGTTTCACCAACGTGCCAGATCGGTTTCGCCAGCGCGCCAGATCGGCAAAGGCTCGGCCAGTCGCGGCGGACGGCTAGTCGCGGCCTTCCGTCTCCTCGAATGCAGCGCGGGTCGGCATGTCGAAGTTGAGCGTCTCGCTCCAGCGGAATCCGAGGGGGCTGCGGCCGGCGTCGTACTTGTCGTCGAAACGCAGGCCTGCGAAGGGACCGGCGCCCTTGACGCTGGATTCGTAGACGACTGCCGCGGCTTCGTTCGTGTCGCTTGGGAGGGCGTCGATGGATTCGCCGATCCACGTGCACATCGAGGCTTCGGCTTCGACCATCTCTTTCATCATCGCCTCGTCGCCGCCGGAGAGGATGTCGAGTTCGACGGTTTCGAGCTGTACGTACTTGTTCATGTGCAGATCGAGGAAGGACCGGGTTGAAATCGTTTCATCCAGCAGATTAGGGGCCTCGAAGTGCGAGCTGCCCGAGACGAAGCGAATCACGTCGATGAACCTCAAGAAGCGGGCGAACCCGACGTCGTACTCCCCGTTTATGGCGCAGACCTTGACGTCGGGGGCGCCTTCGAGGCCGTTGGCGATGAGGGACGAGCAGATCTGCGTGTTTCCCGAGGCGAGGATGCGGTAGGAGATTGGAACGGTGTCGGGCCACTCGGAGAGCCCGCTGGCCCTCTCCGGGCGGTCGAAGTAGCTGACCGGCCGATTGTCGAGGCTGTACAGGTATGCGCGATTGACCACGTGCGTTCCTTTCTGAAGCATGTGCGTCCCATTCTGGACCGTGTTACTTCCTTCGTCGGCTACGTGCGTCCCTGTGTTGACCACGCGCGTGTCCCGTTGCTGATGACCACGGGCGTCCCCTTTTGTTGACCACGTGCGTCCCTTCGTCTGGCGTTCCGTGCCCAGCTGTTCAAACTCGGAGTCCGGGTCTCGGAAACGAAGCCGCCAAGCAGGCGGCTCTCCTTTCGTCTTCTTCCGTTCTTCCCTCCTAGGTTCCCACTGCCGATCACTTCAACGCGAACGCCCTCCGAATCTGCGTCGGAGATTAAGCCAATCGCCTTCAAACGAACGCCCACGGCAAGAGTGCTGACTTTGAAGTTTTCGGCCACCGTTTCCGCCACGCCCCAAGGATCTTCGACGACGTCGGACACCTGCTCTGTGATCCTCTCCTCTTCGAGCATCCGAGAGACGGCGCCCCGTGGGCCCCTACAGTTCCAGCACGGCCTCTCGATACTGCTTCGCCCGACGCATTTCCCGCGCCAGCAGAGGCGAAACTGTGTCCCCACCGCGGCCGCTAAAATCAACGACGCCGGACACGACGGACTCGGCGGGCGGCGTCGTGAAGAAGAAAGCGAGAGTTCTATCGAGTCTTTCCTAAGAGGCCGAGCTGTCTAAGCGTCGGCATCGCATTGTTCGTTTCGAACGCCTCCATTCGTGCTTGAGAGGTTCCTGCAGCCCGGGCAAGCTCGTCTCTCGACTGAACATGCTTTCCCGCGCCCATATCTCCGCCCACCACGCCCCGGAACGGTTCTCCGACCGCGAGACATCCCTGTACGAGTACCATTCCGCGTTCCAGCTCACCGCCCCCCAACCTCCGTGACGATGCGGAGTCAAGCGAGGATGTGGATGCGACGGTGCAGGCAGCGGTCGCGGACGCGACCCGATTGTTCGTGCTGCCGGGCTGGCCGGAAGCCTCTGCACAGGCCGGGGCGGATCACATCGCCGACGCTCTCCAATCAGCCCTCACCAACCCGGGCGGCGCCACCGCCTCCGGCACTGTGGATGTCAACGACGAGAGGGGCGACGAGCCTGCGGGGCGTCCGCAGCTGCGCGCCATCTAATTGCACTGACCGGGGACGTTGATCGAGGCTCTGACGGCCTTCGCGTTTGTGCAGTGATTCTTGCACGATTATTATGCAGGAATCACTGCACAATCCAAGGAGGTTCGATGACACCGCGGGACTATCACCACCCGAAGACTGACGAGCTCACTCTGGCCAGGGTGCTGGCAGCCTTAAGCGACCCCACCCGTCTGGAGATGATCCGCCGGCTGGCCGACGGGCAGGAGCACGACAGCCTTGAGCTCGCGGACGATCTGCCCCGGTCGACGCTGACATACCACACGCGCATGTTGCGCGAGGCAGGGGTGACGTGGACCCGGGGTGAGGGTCGCGCATGCCTAATCCGGTTGCGGCGCGACGATCTGGACCGGCTGTTCCCGGGTGTGTTGGCGGCCGTGGTCGCCAACACGGGTCCTGGGGCGGCGCAGGCATGATGCGTCGGCTGTGGCCCTTCGTGGTGGGCAGTGTCGCGCTCGGCCTGGATGCCTACGTCGTAGCGGGTCTGCTGCCCTCCGTTGCCTCGTCGTTGGGTGCGTGGGAAGCCACTGTCGGTCTGGGTGTTGCGGCATTCACGGGCTCCTATGCGGTCGCGGGACCTTTGCTGGCTGGGCGGGCAGGGCAGCGGTCACGGCGCAGCTTGGTCACAGCCTTGCTGGTGTTCACGGTGGCGAACCTGGCCACGGCGCTGTCACCGACGGTGGGGGTCTTCCTGGGCGCTCGTGTGGTGGCTGGCGCAGCAGCTGGCGTGTACTCGCCGCTGTCGTCCGCGGTCGCCGCCAAGCTCGTGGGACAAGAACGTCGAGGGCGTGCGGTGGCGCTGGTCCTTGCTGGGTTGGCGGTCGGCACCGTGTTCGGCGTGCCGATCGGCTTGGCCTTGGCGCATCGTTGGGGGTGGCGCGCCGCAATCCTGCTGATCGTGGCCATCGGCGGCGCCGCACTGGCGGGCATCGCGCTGCGCGGCGGGGAACTGCCGGCGATCCCAGCTTCTAGCCCCGCTGATCGGCTGCGGTCGATCGCGCGTCCCAAGAATCTGCTCACGGTCACCGTGACCCTGCTGACCGGCGTCGCTTCTCTGGGCCTGTACACCTACCTGACTGTCGTGCTGTCCGCGGGAAGCCTTGCGTCGCATCAGAGCATGGCGATTTGGTTCTGGGGACTCGGCGGGGCGGTGGGAGCGCTGGGCATCGGGCCGCTCGTCGACCGATTTGATCCGCTGCGCCTGAGCGCTGTCATCCTCACTGGCCTCGTGTGCGCGCTGTTCGGCATGACCCAGGGCCATGCTGCGGGGGTCACGGTGGCAAGCCTGTTCGTCTGGGGGATGTGTGGCTGGGCGTCCCTCGCGCCCCAGCAGCATGTCCTGCTACAGGCGAACCCGGCTGACGGCGCCACGGCTGTGGCTGCGAATGCTTCGGCCAACTATCTGGGCTCGGCGCTGGGTGCCGCCATCGGCTCGCTGCTGGTCGCCGCACACGCGGCGCCGGCTGTGCTGTGTGGTTCCGCCGCGGCCGTGGCCGCGCTCGCGCTGCTCTGCCAGGTTGTCCGACAGCGCATGAGCTCCAAGGCGTAGGCGTACATCCCAACGCGGCCCTTACACCGCGACACCGACTGGTCGTCGCGCGCTTGGCCGTCAAGAAGGGCTGGCTGATCAGCCGAAGAGCAAGTGGCACGACCCGTTGATGGGCAAGGCCTACGTCCACACCGTCATTGACGACCACTCCCGCGTCGCCTACGCAGAGATCCACGACGACGAAGCCGCCCTCACAGCCGCCGCCGTCCTCGTCCGGGCCGTCTCCCTCCCCATCCACCAGTGCCACCCCTTCGGGTGCGTCGTCGGTGCCACCGGTTGCGCGGAGTGCTGATCCGGAGCAGTTCGCTCGCAATGTCGCGACCACGCTGTTCGCGTGGGACACCACCACCGGGCTCCTGCCTTTGGACTACACGTCGACGATCCTCGCTGTCGGGGACCCCAGCGGCGCCGAACAAGCCGGGCTCGCTAACGACGTCGCCGCCTACCTGCCCTCGCGGGCCGTCTGGCCAGGACCCGCGTGAGTACGGCACCAGTCAGCATCTGACGATCGACCGCGCCAACGTCCCTGACCAGCGGGGTGAAGCCATCGCCCAGGCACCCGAGGGGCAGCTCGCACACGGGACGATCGCCTAGACGATCGAGGGCACCCGGCACCGCACCGGGAGGACCTGGAACGGGGAACCGGCCACCTCGGCCCACGAGGTGGCGTTCACGGTGTTCATGGTCTGTGCGCCGACCTATGACACCTGCCACCTGTTGCGCCCGTCGCAGCTCGGCAACCCGCTGCGGTGACCCGAGATGAAGAAGCTCGCCGCTATCGCTGCCGTGCTCGTGCTGTTCAGCCCCGCCCTCCTGCTCGTGGGGATTGGGATGATTTTCAGCCCCGGCGCCAACGCCTCCTGCGCCACCACCAGTGCTTCGGGGACCAGGATGTTAGGGCCGCTGCCGGACTCACTGGAGGTGACGACTGCTGACGGGCAGACTTTCACGCTGATAACGATCCAGCTCACCCACGCCGCCACCATCATCCAGACCGGCTTCCAGATCGAAGGGGTCACCCGTGATGGGCTGCAGATCGCGCTCATGTCCGCGCTACGGAGTCGAATCTGTGGATGCCGGCCAACACCAGCGTCTACGCCGACTCCGGGAACTACCCCCACGACGGGGACGCCTCCGACCACGACAGCCTCGGCCTGTTCCAGATGCGACCCCAGGCCGGGTGGGGCACCGTCCCCGACCTCATGGACCCTACCTACCAGGCCCGAGCGTTCTTCGGCGGCCCCACCGGCCCCAACCGCCCCTCACCCCGCGGCCTGCTCAACATCCCGAACTGGCAGACCCTCACCAAAGGTGAAGCCGCTCAAGCCGCCGAAGTCTCCGCCTACCCCGACCGGTATCATACTACGAGCCCGTCGCCGACGGCATCGTCACGCACGCCTCGATGTCCGGCGGGTACGGCGGGCTGATCATCATCGAACGCCCCCTCGAACGGGCCTGCGACGTCACCTTTGGCAACCCCATTGACGCCCGCCTCACACCTCAGCAGCTCGAAACCGGGTGGGCACTGACGAACCGGCTCAAAGACAACGCCTAAACTCTCGGCGTTGAGTACCTCATCTGGCAAGGCCAAACCTGGTCCCTCGCCCGCGATGCAGAAGGCCGGCACTACAACGACGGCGGCGTGCACGACCCCACCAACGTCACCGGCGGCCACTACGACCACGTCCACATCACCGTGAAGGAAGGCAGCTGATACTCGTGGACATCTACCCCGACTTCGGCGCCTTCGGCGACAACACCACCATCCAGACGGTGATCGGCGCTCTGCTCACGTTCGTCCTTGTCACCGCCGTTCTCACCATGCTTATCTCCCCCGGCATTACCTGGGCGATCGCTACCGCCCACGGCAACCACACCACTGCTACCAAAGCGCACACCAGGCTCCTCGCCGCCCTCGAACAAGCCGCCATCCAAGCCAACTGCGAACCCCGACTCCTCGCCGGACAACAAGTCAAAACCTTCACCACCGCAGCCCTACCACTCTGCCGTCAAGTCTGAGCGCGACCTCAGGTGGGCCAAGTCCACTTCTGTTTGAACATGTCGTAGAACTGTTGAAGGTAGTTCTGGGACCGGATGACGATCCCTTGCTTCAACATGGGCACCACACAGTAGTCCCACACGGCTTTGTGCGCGTATGGGTCAGGACAAAAGAGGATGGCCAGGACTCGTAGCTGCAAGACGATCGGGTCCAGCGCCCCATGGGTCGCTTCTGTCACTCCGGTCATCAAGGCCGTGATAAGGTTTTTGACGGCCTTTTCCAGGATCGCGTCATGCAGCCCTGCCGCAAGATCATTGTCTGCTCTGGAGACCGTTTTTCGTGACGTCTTCCGCTGACTCGGCGCGTTCCCTTTCGACCCCGCACGTTGGGCGTGAACCGCTTCCCACGTTCGTGCCGCCAGTATGTCGACGACGAGCTCTGAGATACGGCTGGGGAACTTATCGATCTCATCGAGCGCCTCAGTGAGCACCTGCACCAGGGCAGAGAGCACGTCGCACCAGAAGGGGTCTGCAAGTCGCGCGTGGGTGCCCGGATGCTGCGTGAGAACTTGTTCGCAGACATCGCCCACCTGCCGAGCCATCCACTGGATCTTCTCGCGCTCGCTGGGGTTGGCAACCAGCCAGTCGACAATATCGACTGTTCGAGTGGATTCGAAGAAGGCCGTCGCGTCAGCACGTCGCGGCTTCTTGCGCGAACGACGGTGTGAATTCTCCTGGCCCTTCACCTTTGAAGTCGCGCGGCTGCGCTGAGCAGCAGCCGTTACCACCTGCTGGTTTTGGTCAGAGGTCCGTTGCGGAGCTGGAACTGTCAAGGCAGCCGCCCAAGCAAGCCTGGCAAGAGCTCCGTGGTTCCCGCCGCCGCAGCCACATTCGCAACCAGGGCTCACAGCGTGCCGGCAAGAACTTCCCGTGCACGTCAACATGTCGGATTCCTCTCGAAAGAACATTTTTGCCCAACTTCAGCGTAGTAGATCACCGACGGCTCCGCCTACCTCAGCCAAGTCTTGCGATGCTGCGCGCACCTCCCTCGTAGGCATACCGCCGCTACGTAGAGAGGATTGTTGGGACGGCGACGTTTGTTGATCCGGTTGCTGATGCTGCTGAGGCCTATGAGGGGTTGCAGGGGTTGGCGCACGCGACTCGGGCGTTTGAAGATCCCGTTGACACGTATCGGGTGTTGGTTAGGTGTCGGGGTCGCTGCGGCTGTTGCGGCAGGTGCTGGACCAGCCGTCTCGTGCTCATGCTGATCACCGGGCGATCGTGTTCACCGATGACCGCGTGCCTGCGGAGGCGGTGGCGTTGGCGGATGAGTTGCACCAGGCCGCCGATGTGCTAGATGAGGTTGCTGATCGGGTGGTGTGCGCGCACGAGGCCTCCGGGCAGATAACCTGGCACACCAGCCCTGAGCCCGAGCGTTCGCGGCGGTGGGTGAATGCGGTGTTCCTCCAGGGCGCCGAGGCCGATGAGATGCTGGAGCCGATTGATGTGGAGGGGGTGCAGGCGGGGATTGCGCATCTGGCGCAGTGGGACTTCGGCGACGAAACCACTGGTGCGGCGTTCGTGAACGGTGAGGTGTATGACCAGTTGCCGGCTGGGCAGTGGGATCGCAGCTCCGACGCTGACGGATATGTGCTGACCTACGGGATAATGCCTGTATTGAAACCTTCTATGCCTGCCTCAAGCGGGAGTAGCTTACGGGGCGGGTTCTGGCGAGTCAAGCAGACGCCGAGCAGACTGTTTATGTCTACATTGACGACTTCTGCAATACTACCCGCCTCCGCCAACATTGTGGCCTTCTCTCGCCCAACCAATATGAGGCACGGTATTGGGCGACGAGGACGCAAAAAGATGCAGTAGAGAGAAAGAAACGGAAAAAGAAAAATATGATAAATCGAATTATTTGAAATATTGAAAAGTTGACACAAGAACAACGAATATAATAATATTCATTATGTGAATTATTTGAGACAGTTAGCTGCCTCACTACCGAGCGAGCCCGAGGAGGCTTCCATGAGTCGAGCGATCGAGTACCGGAGATTTGGCGAACCAGAGGTTCTGGAGGAGGTCGAGCGCCCGGCGCAGGCACCCGGCGACGGAGAGATACGCATCGCGGTACGCGCCGTCGGACTTAACCCTCTCGACTTCAAGACTTTCGAGGGCGACCTGCGACGGCTTGAACGGGTTCAGCGCCTCATCCATCCTCGGCGCTGGTTCGAGGGCACATCAGCCCGCTTCCCTAGGGGCGTGGCCCGGGACTTCGCAGGCGTCATTGACGCTGTCGGCGCGGGCGTCACAGACCTCGCAGTGGGCGACGCCGTGCTGGGTACCTTGCGAAGCGCACCCGGACAGGCTGACACCCGCGGGGCACTCACCACCGAGCTGGTGGCACCCGCCGACGACGTCGTCAAGAAGCCTAACCCGTTGTCGTTTACTCAGGCAGCCTGCCTGGGTGTTGCCTCGCAAACCTCGTGCGGCGCATTCAGGCAGCTGAACCTGCACAGCGGCGACGTGGTTGTCATCAGTGCCGCAGCGGGCGGCGTAGGATCAGTTGCAACGCAGCTTGCTTTGAGCCGAGGAGCCACCGTCATCGGCATCGCCAGTACCCACAACACGGACTACCTCCGATCCTTGGGAGCCATTCCAGTCACGTACGGCGAGAACCTGACAAGCCGAGTTCGCGATGCGGCTCCGTCGCCCGTCACCAAGCTCTTTGACTGCTATGGCGGCGGCTACGTGCAACTTGGCCGTGATCTCGGGCTAACGGGCCGTTCCATCGGCACTCTAGTCCCCTCACCCGCGGCGATCCTCAAGGGCGCACAGTTCACCGGCTCACGGCACAGCAATGGACGCAGCGACCTCGAGGAGGTTGCACAGCTGGTGGCGGACAACGCCATCAAGATCGAGATCGCCCACACCTACTCCTTCACGCTGGAGCAGGTTCGCGCCGCCTACATCAAGCTGGCGACGGGGCACGTCCGCGGCAAGCTCGTCGTCAATCTATCCTGACACTCATCCATGTTCACCCCGATCAGGAGGCTCGCTTGAGCAAACGGATTCACGATGAGCGTCTCATCCGGGCGCTGCGCGCCATGAACAGCGAACTCGCCGCCAGCAACCGCGCCATTGCGGCACGAACAGGCCTCAACGACAGCGATCTGGCTGTGCTTGACGTCCTGCACCGCGACGGCCCACAGACCCCCACCTCTCTGGCCCGCCGCACCCGGATGGGAACCACAACCATGGCCAGCGTGCTGCGGCGACTCACCCGCGATGGTTGGGTTGAGCGTCGCCTCAGCCAGACGGACCTGCGTTCCTTCACCATTCACGCCACAAGTGCTGATCGTCTTGCCAAGATATTCCTGCCCGCCAACCAGAAGCTGACTGCTCTGGTGGAGGGATGGTCTGAGAGCCAGGTCGATCAGCTCATTGAGTTCCTGGAGGATGCCACCAAGGTAATTCACGAGTCGGCGGAGCAGCTATCGACCAAGGACCGCAGCGACTCCTGACCTCACACCGCTTCCTACACTCCCCTATGTGCGGTACCGCATCCGCATCGGCTCCGGCCACTGGAAGTCCTTCCTCGGCGATTCCCTGCCATAGGGAAGGGAAACACCGGTTCGGTTCTCTAAGGCCGCGAAGAGATCAACGCCATTGTCGTCGGCGTCACTGTGCATTGGACCGAACGGCCACGGCCCAGCAGGTTCCCTCGGGGTCAGACCATATCCACTCAATCTATGACACATCAGCTCACCGAATGCGAGCAAGCATCTCACCACCGATACGAGTAACCAGGACCAGCTGCCGCCAACCTCAACCATACAGTAGAATTACACGTTCATGCGCTGTTCTCACAATCCAGAGATCATGTATCCCAAGACTACGTATTCTGCTAGAACCGAATAGCCAAGGGGGTGGTCACCATGGGCGGCTGCTGAAAATCAGGCATACATCGCACCAGACGCGATCTGCGTAAGGAGCCTTAGACAAGCGCCTTATCAGACTTGCTGCGTGCGCCAGAGTCGCCAAAGACGTGGCCGCCGTCCCCACGGGAGGCGAAATCCATCAGGCGCAGGCGGGAGATCGTCTCGTCGTAACGCATGTCGACGGCCAAGCCCCGTGTCGGCCGGTCGATGTTGATGTGCACGACGTGCCCGCCTCGGGCACTCGGGTGTGGAACGCAAACGAGACGACCACCGGTTTCGCCTGGGATGCAGCCGCCTCACCCAGATCGACGACGTAGGACTGGGAGACTGCATCGACATGGCGCTGAATTGCCAACGGTTTGCCGTTTCTGGCAAACCGTATAGGCTAGAAGGAGGCAGGCAGCAAAAGCAAGGAGGCGATATGCGGACGGCAATTGTGAAATACATGCTCAGTGTCATAATGATAGCAGTCGGATGCCAGCTGGTGACTCCACTGCCAGCCCAGGCTGCTGAGCGGAAGACAATCTCGGTCTATGTCAGCGACGAGAATCTCCCAAAAGTGACTGACGAACATCTGAAGATGATCGATCGGCTCATTGTCCATTTTGGGCGCATTGCGGCCGATGGGCGTCTAACACTTGACAAATTGCCGCATCTTAAGCAGGCGGCTACGCTGCAGCGGATTCACGCGGTTAATCCGCGCATCTCCATTATTCTTTCAATTGGTGGCGGCAATGATGCCGCGCGGAGTGAGTTCGATGCGATGGTGCGCAAAGCAGGCACCCGGCATGCCTTTGTGAGCTCTGTCAAGGAGGCGCTGCACGCTCATCAGTTAGACGGGGTGGATATCGACTGGGAGTTTCCAAAGGGGAGCCAGCAGGCTGACCTGATTGCTCTCTTGCGCGAATTGCGCACGGCAACGACCACCAGTGGACGCAAACCAAGTATCTCGATGACAGGTGCACCAGCCAAGTGGTATGCCGAGCAAAATAAGTTTGCTGAGTACCAGCAGTATCTTGATCAGATTGCAATTATGACGTATGACATGCGTGGGTTTGGCTCGTTCAAGACGTACGCTGGGCACCATGCTGGGCTCTATACCGCACCTGATGACCCGCTCGACCAAAGTGCCAACTCGGCAGTGAAGCACTACCAAGCTCACGGCGCGCCAACAAACAAATTGATGATCGGGGCGGCGTGGTATAGCCGGCGGTTTACCTCAGTTCCTGGGGTGAATCATGGGCTGCACCAGCCCGTTGGGGACACCCAAAAGGCTGGCGAGTACCACACCACGTATGACCGGCTCGAGCGAGAGTATATTAACAAGAATGGCTACACTCGCTACTGGGACAACGCAAGCAAAGCGCCCTATCTCTACAATGCCGCGCGGCGTGAGTTTATTAGCTACGACGATGCGGAGTCGATGAAGTATAAGGCAGAATATATCCAGCAGCACAACCTACAGGGGATCATTGTGTGGCGTTATCTCTCCGACCCACAGAGTAATGATGCGTTGCTGCGACAACTCGACCGCACGCTGCATGGCAGCGCTGCGACATCATCGACCCAGCAGCAGTCAAACCATCCGCAGAATACCACCTTGCCGCCGAAGGCCATGCATATCTCACAGGCCGAACAGTCGCAGCCAAGCCAACCGCAGCACGAGGCTGCATTGGCAGCTGCTGGTGATAATGTTCCGCCGCCATATTATGGCGGAGCGGCGCCGATTGTGCTGGGTGGAATTGGCGGCGCGGTGTATATTTGGCGCCGTCGGCGCGTGGCACGGCGTTGACAATAGTTTAGAAAGTAAAGCGTCGGTGACCGCTGGTGAAGATTTGCTCATTCACGCGCTCGAGCAACCGTTCCGTATCCTGCTAGCCAACTCGTTAGCCAGCAGCTAAAGCGGGCGGCACAGCAGGCAGCAGCGGCAGCATTCGAAGCGGCAGCGGTGGGCACAGCACGGCCAGTCACGACCACCCCACACAGCACAGACAACCATCACGACGCATCTGGCCAAGCCGCGGACGGCCCTAAAACAGCAAGAGCGCACGGCACAGCACCCGGCTAGAAGGCAGACTGCAGAGTACCCACAACAAGAACGCCCGTCCACGTTGTGGACGGGCACCGTCGATGCAATTTAGGCAACAATTCGGCCCCTGCCCTTGTTACTCAGGTTGAGGGGTCGTATACGGAGCTTGTGGTGGAGCTAAGGGGATTCGAACCCCTGACCTTCTCATTGCGAACGAGACGCGC